>Ga0116231_10001903_pt1 | contig 43469 bp, 30 predicted proteins | sample S1TSphgellanicum_2_FD_89695 | JGI IMG/M metagenome (GOLD analysis project Ga0116231, IMG submission 89695) | Host-associated microbial communities from peat moss isolated from Minnesota, USA - S1T2_Fd - Sphagnum magellanicum MG | ecosystem: Host-associated > Plants > Peat moss > Unclassified... | reverse complement strand
TTTATATATATATATATATATATATATATATATATATATATATATACCCATTGGGTAGGGGTATATTAACACTCCAAAAATTTCATCAAGTTAGGGTCTAGGTATACAAAATTTAAGTTTTCTAGTAGATGGGTAAGGTCTAGGTACCCCCTTAATCATGTATGGGTGAAAAATGGCCACATATTTTTTATTAATTAAAAATGAAGAAAATTTTCCATATTTTAAAATATTTTTTAGAGGCCAAATTCAATGTCAAAATGAAAGAATCAAAATGTTCGATTCATATTTAAGTGAGGTAAAGAAATCTATATTTCAACATTTAGTGTATCATAAGACAATGACATCGAAGTTGGTGTTTGATTGGTGATGGAATTTGAAGGTATTTTGTAGTTCATCCCTTGGCACTCATGTAAAATTTTGAATAATCCAATTTTGTTAAATAGCATGAAAGTTATGTCCCCCCCCCCCAAAAGAAGAGTCTTCCATTGGAAATATATCTTACCACACAACTACCACTCTTAACATGTGCACTTTTATCACATATAACCCTAGTACCTAAACGATTTTGGCATAACTTATATTATATTTTTGTTTTGCCATTTTCTTGAAAAAATATTTGTTACTTGTGCCAAAAATTTTATAAAATAAAAAATCTGCAAGATATTGAGTCTTAGGTTTGAATAGCAAACTTTAAAATTCAAGAACCTAAGATTGAGATAGTCTAAACACACTAGACTATCCCACAAACTTAAAAAGAATATGTTTATTATTTTTTATAACCGTTACCTATCAAAATTTTCAAAATTAAAACAAACAAGTGCCGAAGTTAAGATTTAAGATTTAATTAATTAATTTGTAGTTTGTTGTTGAATCGATTCATAAGGTATATTGATTTTTAACAAATAAGTTAAGATAAATAATATAACATATATGTACTTGGTGGGTATATCCAAGTAAATGATTTACCTACACAACATGGGTTTATTCCAATGTATATCCAAATGTGGGGCTTTTCAAATTTTGATAAATGTTGAGAACTCATGGGATGCATGGATAAAAACAATCAAGGAATTGGATGAAATGGATCAATGAAAAAAAAATCTTGTTTTTTTAGAATATCCATTAAATCAAAAACATTTATCTAGCTTTAAAAATTGATTTGTGAGACCTTGTTCAAATTATTAACACAATTTTATTTGAAAGTGCAAGCCTATGTACATAATTGTAATTCCCAACATTTTTTGTTTTTGGATGATTTTTTCAAATGAAAACTCCAAAGAAGTCCCTATGAAAAAAAAGAAGATTGTTGAGATTTGTAGCTTGGCTTCGTTTCCTAATTCACCAAGTTGCCCATAGGAAAAAATGATTCCTTATAGTTCATTGGATGATTTGTTCAAAATGAAAGCTATGGAGAAGCCATCCAAAGAAGAAGATGACATTTGGGATGTGCAACTTTGGCCATACTTTTTCAAGCCAAGTTGCGAAGGGGAGAAAATTGAATGATTTCTTTAGGTGAAAGCTCTAGAGAAGCCATCTAAAAAAGAGGATGGTTGTTGAGATGTGGAATTTGGCCCTTTGTCCCTAACCAAGTTGCCCAAAGGAAAAAAAATGGTTTTTTAGGTTCACTAGATGAATTATTTGGATGAAAGCTCCAAAGAATCCATTTGAGGAAAAATGTGACCATTGGGATTTGCAACATTGGCCCACTTCCTTGGCCAATTTGCCTCAAAAGGAAAATGATTCCTTGAGGAAAATAGGAATTGGGCCCATGCTTTTCTTGGCGAGCTTAACTAAACTCCATATGGCATATCCATCCCTATGCAACTTGGCCCCCTTCTTTGATGAGGTAGCCCAAGGGGGAAAAAAATCAAGCCAAGTTCCCCTTGGAAAAAAGGAAGTGGGGCCATATTTTTCTCAAGGAGCTTGGCAACGTTTCTTAGGAAAAAACATCCATGGAAGTTGCAATGCTTAAAAAGTTTTAAAAGTTTCCACAATGGATAAATGTGTCACCTCATTTTTTCAACTTTTAACTTAAGAATTTGTTCATCCATTTTGTAATTTTGTTTTATGCAACTTTTCATACATTTAACAATTTTGTTCCCTAGTTTTTCATGCAATTATGCAATTTAAAATCCCGTCCATTGTAAAACTATTTTTCATTTTCATCCATTATGCAACTATCTTCCCCAAAATTTCATCCATCATGAATGTTGATTGGCCAAAGTTGGTTTATGACTGTTCCTAAGGCAACTTAGGCTAACATCATGAGTCATCCATGTGTTTACATGGGGAATGGGTCAATCCTTCCTTCATAAAGAAATTATTGTCCCAAGTTGCCATGAACAATCATATGGATGAACATTGTTCAAGGCAACCTAGGGCCAACAAGATGGGTTGACCATATGGTTGCTCAAGACAAATTGGGCTAGCTTGGAAGGTCAATTGCTTTTTCAAACTTTGGTGAAGCATTCCCAACCAAGGAAAAGGTTCATCCAATTGCCAAAACAACCATCTTCTTCCTAGGAAAATGATTGTAAAACATTGAATGTTCCATTGCGTCACAACCTTTTATTCCAAAAGTTAGTTATATCAAGTATTATTAAAACATTCATCACAACTTAAGTATTGTCAAAAACATTCTTTTTAAGAAAAATAGTTTTTGAATTTTTGTGTGTAACAAGATGAAAAATCTTTTGAAATATTTTAGAATTTTTTGTTTCAAAATGAAATATACAAAATTAATTAATTAATTTGTAGATATGCACTAAAGTTGCCAAGATACAATAGCTTCTAGTAATGGTTGATTCCTCTTATGCATGATTGTGAATGTGGTTCAGGTATATGAATCATAAGATGTCAACTCCCTCAAATGAACAATGATTTTTGCATGTTAAGGCCATTCTTAGTTGTTTAAAATAAACTTTTAATCAAAAGTAACCATAATTAACCTTATTACTGACATATTTAAGGTTGAAAGGTGGGTCCAAATAATAAACTAAAGAAAACTAAGGGCTATCAATAGTTTCATACATTGATTTCAACTATTTTTTTCATTTAATCACATTACTAAGAATATATAACTTTTATTTTGTTTCAAAATAATGTGGAGTGGTTTGAATGAAGTGACCAAAGCATTTTAAAGCCATAATTAATTGAATCAAAATACATATTCAAATTAGAAATACAATGGCTAACCATTTCAATTTCATTTAGTAACTTTATTACAAAGGCAACAACATGGTTTTTACAAAAACTAATTTTTCAAAAATTCAACAAAACTACAACTACTTTGATTGAAATGATATGTGCACGTACGCAATGAAATTAACATCAATACATATTCACCCATGGAAGGATTGATCACCTCACCATTTCAAATGCATTAGTTAGTCACATATAATGTAACAAGCAACTTAACAAGCAATAGATGGACTCCATGACAAATTTAGGCTAATACTAGAAGATTAAACTTTTCAATTTAAACATCCTATTGATCAAAATTCAAATGTAGAAATTAAAAATGAAGGCGTAGCTTGCCATAATGAGTAGAAAGCCCAAGGTGAGGAAACAATCCTCATGTGTCCTTTGAACATAAACCAAACTAGCAAAACACTCCAAACATTCCAACATTTGATAGCCAAAATGGTTGCCATAGTGCATAAAGACCCATTGAAATTAGTACACAATGAAACTTGATGCACAATTAATGCATGCAAAAATAAAATATACAAAAAAATGGCAATTGGTTAATTTTTTTAATGCATGCCATGGCAAGATCAAAAATTGCAAGTATAACACAATTCTAGGTGGTCCCAGTCACATCCTTGAGGAACCATGTATATTGGGTGACGCCAAATAAACATAAAGGCAAGTTAGGTGTTTTTGAAAATCCTAAGGAAGTTGCACTTGTAATATACATCAAGAAGATATAGTGGATAAGACATGCCATCACATCGACAAAATTGTGGTAATAAAAGTTATACAAGAAAAGACAATTCCATCCAAAATGGAATATTGAGTTGGGGTTGGCTATGGTGGTTTAGAAAACACGACCCATATTTATCTTTACATGTAGCTCAAGGACATAAGGTTGGACGCGCAAAGGGACTATGCCCCAACAAGGTGGCAATGACTTATGATAATTTGCATTATGTTTATGGTCTACAAAATTACGATGTTTCCAAGATTTGGAATTATGATGAATTTGGTGTTCAAGTAGGTTGTAATGGTGATGCCCTTGTGCTTGTCAAGATTGGATAAATAATAATGCATTCGATTATTCCAAATGAACACAAATGGTTGTTTGTATTGTCTTGCATCAATGTGGAAGGTGATTCAATTCCCAATTTTTATATTTTGAAAGGTAAACAATTTGGACACAATCACATTGATCATTGTGAAAGTGGATCTATAATGGCTATGCAACTTAAGGCACATGGATGTATGCATGTATGTTTTCACATGGATTTCTCATTTCACTATAATAATGCAAGCAGATGGAAGCAAAGTCAAAATGTTTTGACACTAAACATTTGATCCTTGACATTTACAACTCTCACATCATTGTGAATGTAATACAAACAACAAGGGGTGGGATCTAATTATGTTGCCATTACAAACATCCCACACATTACAATTGTTAGACATTTCTTATTTCAAGCCATTCAGAATCACATTTCACGTGTACAAAGATGTTTGGACTTTGGCAAACAAAAGGAAAGGTGCAAAGAAAGAGGATTTGGCCCAATGGGTTACATTGGTCTTCAAGAAAGCTTTCATGCTTCAAAACATTTGCAAAGATTTTGAAAGAACTGGCATAGGCCATTAAATCCCAATGTAATGGCAAGTAAGACAAGCCCTTCAAAAAGTTTTTTAAAAATGCAAGATTCAACTGACATAAAGGCTATTATCGAGGACTTGCAAATATAAGAGGTTTTATGAAAGTCTATAGGAGAGATGTAGGATGATTCAACATGCCAATATTTTGTTGATGTGGAAGGAACAAGACATGGGCCCAACAACATTAAGGATGATGGATTAGGCTTTGTAAGTAGCCATGATCAATTATTGCTTAGAGCTTTCACAAATTTCATGTGTAATCACCAAACATGACATGCCATTCCATTATAATCCATTGATTGGTTTTTTGTTCTTTTTGAAGTAAAGAACATTTGACCCTAGAAGTGGCCATGTGAAAAACCTTTGATCAACTACAAAAATTCAATTATGATGGACATAAACATGTTAATAAGAATTAAGGTTGGCTCTATAGGTAATTGCTTATTTTGGAATATTTTAAAAATATCCTAGGATCATTTTAAGATTTAAAAAATTAAATTTGACACAATTTTTTTGCAATTATGTAAATATATGTTTAAAGAACCTCCCCCAAAATATTTCATGTTTAAAGAATTTCCCCAAAAACAAGAATTATTACAATGTTTAAAAATGTTGGTTGTAGTGTTTAATGAATGATTTTAAATATTATATTTTCATTAAGTTGATTTAAAATTGTATCACATGTTTCCATAATATATTCAAACAATGTTATGAATGTTTTTGAATGATTTGCAACATTAGTATAATTTTGAACACTAAAACATGAAAAAGTAAACATTAATTATATTTGATTTAGCTCTTATTAGTGTGACTACACCTTGATGAGTTTAAAACGCTACTTAATAGCTCTAAAACAAAAGGTGATTAGGAAGGAAGTGATTACAAAAGAAAATGTAGGAAACAAGAACAACTTACAAATAAAGAAAGGAGGGCATTCAACAAAATAGATAGAAAACACACAAAACAATGAAAGGAAACGTTCTATGATGATGATTGAAAGGAGAACAAAAGGTTCGATGAAGCTTTGTCTATGAAAAACATTGTAGCACAAGGCAATGTGTTCTATGTGTCAATTCAAGCCTAAGTGTCAATCATAGCCTACAAGGTTCCATTTTGTGACATTACACCTTTGTATGTCACCAAAAATGAAGGTGGTGATGGAAAAAGAACATTAGAATAACAAAAGTAGATGGCTCCAAATTGCACCTAGTAGAACCTCTAGGGTGTATAAACCCATGCCATATTCCATGTTGATTTTGTGAGTTTTAGAGAACTAAATTTCTATTAAAACTCTTTAACACAAGAAATAATGATCAATGATCAAAACACGAACATCTCATTTAGTCATTAAAGTGGTAAGTAATCACAATTAGAGTTTTAGCCATTGTGTGTTGTGATTAAAATGCTCAATGTGATCAAAATGACCATTGTCATCATTGAAAGAGATTTTTGCACCATTTCTAAAAAAGGATTTCACGAAAAAAAGGGTGCATGGCCTAGGAAATAGGTAGTTGTTCTTTGATGAAACAACTTTTTTTTACACACTATATCAATAAATAGTGATTAACATAAGGTTACAATTTTATGAGAGTTGGATTATGGGTGTATCCATCGAAAGCAAACACTAGGTTACCATATTGATCAATTGCACATCTATAAAAGACTTAATTAGATCCTTTTTCAAAACACCAAATTTCATTATCCTATCATGTATGACTTAACATGTAGGTTTATTAAAGCCTGTTTTAGATGAGAGTTGAACCCAAAAAATCTTGGGGCCAATAATGGAAAATTTGAGCATTTCTTGGCTAATTTTTTGCCCCCAAGTTATTAATAAAATATTATTTGTTTTAGGGCCAATGAATTCATGTGTCCATTAAGGTCAAAAAATAAGGACCAAGGATTCAACCCCTCATATACTTTTCTTCATTCATTTTTATTATCATTCTTCTTTTCATCTTTGCTTTCTTTTTCAAGCTAAACCCTAAAAGTTAGACCATCATGGATAAATATAAACACAAGATTCTTGTAAGCCTTGTGTTTTTTGTGATGATTGCAACAACTTGCACTTCATCAACATTATAGTGCAATGATGATGATAGTTGTTTTCATTATAGAAACAAATGGAACAACAAAAGAGAAATTTTTACGGGGTTATGATTAAGGAAATGGTTTCATGGAGTGACAACTTTTGAACAATTATTTAATAAAGATGTTCAAACAACAAAAAATTAGAAACTCCCTCCATCATTCACAAACAAGCACTAAAGTTCAACAAGAAGAGAGAAAAATGAAGAAAGATAAAATGAAGGAGAAAATATAGGGTTTATTTTGATTTTACAATGTAAATTTCATCAAAACAACGATATTTTATTGTAGCAATATTGGCCTCAAGGGTTGCAAATTGGCCTCCCAAGTTGATAGGTATCCTTTTTTCTCTCTTGGGGCCAAGTCATGGCCATAAAGTGGTAGATTAAGAAAATTGTTTTTTTTTAGCCTTGATTTTTTACTAATCGCAAACTTGCTCTCTTCGTGTATTTGTGTTTTTAATAATGTGTTCAAGGTTAAATGTTATCGAAATGTTGATACAATCATTAGTATGATGTTGTCATAACATTATAACACATTGTGATAATTGATCATTATATTATAATGCCATTACAACATCATATCAGTGACTGATTAACATTTCATTAACATTTAGCTTTGAACACATTGTTAAAGTGTTGTGAAAGCAGATATACATGAAGGAGGCAAGTTTGTGATAGTACTACCATAACACACAAATGCATAAATTAAATTATTTCTTATTTTGCTGAACTTTTGAAAAATTATTTATTACTTGTGCTAGAATTATAATAATAATATAAAATTAAATTTCGAGATATAAGACTATTGGGTTTGAACTTTAGAAGTATCAATCCTTGAATTTAGACACATTAGACTATCCCACAAAAATAATAAAATTCATTATTTTATATAAACATTACTTGTTGAAAATTTCAGAATTAAAAAAACCAATGGCCGAAGTTAAGATTTGAAATTTAATTAATCATTCAACAGTTAGTTTGTTGCCAAATCCACTTGAATACTATGATATAAAAAACCTTGAAGCTGATTTGATTTTAGTGATTTCAACAATAGGAATGCTCATCTGCATTTGAAAACTCATAAGTAATTTGTGCTTGCTCAGAAAATTCCGATTCTCATTAAATTGGTCTTCTCATCCATTTGCTAGTTGCCATAAAATTTTACACATATTTAATTTTTGAGAAATAATGATATAATTTAATTTTACATATATTTAAAATTTGAGAAATAAACTGTCCACTCAAGGTTCATATACATCACAAAATTGGAAAAAAAAAAAGAAAAAAAAGGAAAAAAAAAGGAGAAGATACGAGATGCTCAGGGTACATACTACATACGCTCTGAACCCTCACCCTCTGAAACACAGGTTCTGGTGTGCTGGTGTTTCGGAGGTTCTGCAAGGGCTCACCCGCTGAAACACCGGTTCTGGTGGAGACTGTGCAAGAAAGAAGAGAGAGAGAGAGAGAGAGAGAGAGAAGAGAGAGCTTCAGGATTCTTCTTCCTTTTCGCCTTCTCTTCTCTTGCGAATTCCATAAAGGAATTTTCTCTCTATAGCTGGTTCTTTTTCTCTGGCTATGGCGTCTCAGTTGTTATGGGTATCCGCAAATTCCATCTCCTGTCCTTTCTGTGTAAGTAGTGGTAGTAGTAGTAGTATCTCTGGCTGGTTTGCCGTAAACCATGATGAGCTCTTCAGCAATTCCAGCAACGGAGAAAAGATGATGATGTGTCCCAAACTCAGCTGCTGCTGCTTGTAACATTTGTGGTGAATGGTGCCCCTGTCAAAGTGTATGTGTTTGCATTTTTCCTTTCGCACAGAGTATTACTATTTTCTTGCGTTGTTCTTCTGGACATGCTTTTTAGGGTTTTCATTCTCTTCAGAGCTCAAATTTGCAGCGAGTACTTGAAGACTATTTTCTTGCGTTGTTCTTCTGGAGGTGCTCTTTATTAGGGTTTCCATTCTCTTCAGAGCTCAAATGTGCAATGGGTACTTGAAGGGCTTATGAAAACCCCTGAAAGTGGAAGCTGACCAGCATCAGGCATGGCATAGGCACCCTTAGGTTGACTCTGCACAAGGGTAGATTCTTTGCTTTTGTGGATCACGCATCTGCTTTGCTTTTGTGAATCTTCACAGATGCATGCTGCTCCCTTGACCAGTCAATTAGGAATCTTCTGTTTCCACAGAAGAATATCTTCAAACATCAGGATTGCTCAGAGAAAGCAATTCTGCAGCATATATAGACTACAGTTGTGCAATTGGCACACCCCTTTTTTCTACTGTGGTTGGTCGTGTTGCAACTGGCATGTTCTAATTTCTTTTAGCTGCTTGCTAGCTCTAATATGGGATGATTTTCTGCTGAATGATACCTATGGCATAACAGATCTATCTCTTTGTCCAGAATGAGGGTTGAATAGCAGGTTTTGAAGTTCAATGAAGGCCATAGCTAACATTGCTCATAGACAGCCTGGATGTGACAGGGAAGTATGGAATTGAATCAGATTGCAAGAAAACCAATGGACAGAGGTGCCAGCAGTATCCAACAAGAAAAGCAATCCAAAACAGTGCTCCAAGAATTGTGCAACTGCTCGCCTGAAGGAGGTAATGAGAAGAGAGAAGAACAGGAACAAGATGGAAGCAAGAGAGGGGATTTGCAAGTTACAGATGTGGACATGGACAGCCTAGTGTTGTGTGCATCGAATTTGGACCTTCATGATTTGGTCAACATGGCCATGACATGCCACCGCTTCCGAGATGCTGCCTATTCTGACACAGTCTGGGAAATCCAGTGCAGGTCTGCATTCTTTAACTTTGTAAGTTACACTTTTAGAGGATGTCAAAAAACTACTCGTATGTACAGAATAAGTGCTTTGTTTGGACTATTACACTTCAGGATTGGACCATTAGTTTCCACTGGCTCTTCCATTTAAGGAGTTTAATTCTTTTCTTTGGTGCAGGAAGCGGTGGCCTCCGAAGCAAATGTGTGACGGGGGCACATTTCAGTATAGTGGTGGGAGAGATGCATATGTGGCTCGGCACACATTTTCACAGCAATTACGGTATACTGACCCAACAGATGCACACTTGCACTTGTTGCCTATGCCTATCAATCACCTTCTACTGGACAGTGACACAGTCACCATTGCTCAGGTTCAATTTTCTTACACTATTGATTTATCTGATTGGAAAAGGATTTACCTGGTTTGCACACCAAATGATATGGGGGTTCTTGTGGCTAAATCTCTGGTACTATGTGTGATTACTGCAGGGTCCAATAATAACAGTATGGAAGGTAGGGCCAACAGCAGAGGGACACATGGAGGCACCCAGTGTCACCCATGCTCTCCGTGATCACAACGCTCGAATCACATGCATGAGGTAATTAGACTTGTGTTCTTTATTTGTTTTGTGACTTTTCCTTGCTTCCAGAAATGGCTGACCATGGGAATTCCCTTGTCTGTTTTATCCATTTGGAAGAAGAATATTTCTTATAATCAGGAACACCTGAGTGTTTTCAGGACCTCTTTCCAAAAGTACAAAGTTTTTGTGTGATTGCCTATAAAACAGCACCCAACTGACATTTGGTTTATGCAAACATGCAGATTGGTACCAGTGGCAGCTGTAGGTGCAATGCGGAACTTTCTTGGTGGAGCCAGCAATTTTCTTATTACATCAAGCTGTGATCATACAATCCGTATTTGGGGAAAGGTAGCTTCTTTCCATTCAATGCAATCCCCTGTTCTTTGCAGTCATGATATGTTTAGCCTGGATTTGCACTTTGCTGTAAGTAAGAGACAACATGATCCTCTGTTCAAAACAATGTATTACTCCTTGTCTTGGAAAACTCACAATGGCCAAAAACAGGAGTTCCAAGAATATGCACAGAGTCCTGGCTAGGATCCATAACTTCTGCCAAAGTGGATTTGGGTTTTCAAATACAAATCTACACTCCACTTAGTCATCAGTTACTTCTGTAATGGACACAGCGTATGTCTGTGTATCTGATCAAATGGGATGATGATTTAACTTTCAAGTCTTACCAGACTCACCATAAGAGAAGGCAGGCTTCCAAGAGCATGTACAAAATGTAACCATGGATCCAGAAGAGCTGTCAATGTTGTTGCTCTGTAACTGAGTTCCTTGGAATGCAAGTGCTTAATTCACTAAATTACCTGCCTTGGGATTTGAGTTTCAACCACTCAAGGTTGTACCAATCATGTGCTTTTTCTCTAAGAATTCCCTCAGATTACACCTGTTGTGGATCCTTTTTATCTTTTCTCACTACGTTGTGGTCCCTGCTCAAAATTTTGTTCCATAGGGGCGTTCTTTGCGCACTCTGCGAGGTCATCAAGGACCAGTTCAGATCCTTGCAGATAAATTGGTTGGAAAAGAGGGCTCGTTGCCAGTATTAGCAAGTGGTGGTTCAGATTGTACTGTCAGGTTATGGGGCCTTACTTCATCTGGGGGCAATAGAGGCCACTCCCCACTTCTAGCCACTTTGCATGGTCATGAACAGCCCATTAAGGAGCTTGCTGTGGCCAGGTACTTCTCACTGCCATAACTTCATTATGTAGTAGTGGATGTACATGACCCATTACTTGGATAAATTGGTGAGAAAATGAGCACTGCAGGATTATTTATTTGTTGGCAGCTTGACAGTTACAGAATCTAAATTGCAGGCATCTTTGTGTGTGCTGTTTACTGCAGACACAACCCAAATCTTTTGGTGAGTGCAGCCAAAGACACCAAGGTAAGCCTGCTAAATCTTCACTTCCTCCTGTAATTTCTTTCCTTGCACCTCTTTTGGTTGATGAATTGATAATGATTGCTTTCACACTCTTAAGTATCATAATCACTCTATGGTTGAAAGGCCCCTATAGCCAGCCATAGTGAAGGATCCATTCCAGATCCTTCAACTAGTTGTTCAATTTGATTGTTGACTTCTGGATTATTACACAACTATGTAGTTGTACTATGTTTTGTCACCAAATCACTATATTGACCTTGTTTCAAAGGGAAGAGTTTGTAGGACAAGTCTTTTTGAAAATTGCAAGTTCTGGTACAGATTCGTGTGTGGGATGTAGCGGCAACATCATCAGGGGCAGCAGGTGCATGTGTTGGTTCCACAAGAGGGTTCTTTGAAGGAGTACCAGTTGGTCTGAAGACTGGGGACTCCCTTTGTTATATAGGAAGTGGATCTTCTGTGAAAGCAGTGGACCTTCGAACATTACGCACAGTTGCAACAGCAGCATTCCATGAGCCTGGGATTCTCACCTTTGCATTATCACCATCTGGAGTTGGGATTTGCACTGGAGGCTTGGACAGGTATGAGGATAACCCTCCTGTTGATGTTGACACAAAAGATCTGTATCCAGCACCATAAAATAATTTGGGAAAGAGCTATGTTGCTTGGACTTCTTTGTTTAGCATTAAGGATTAAGGATGACCAACACAGCTTTTGACACTGAAAATTTCTGTCATTGCACTAATTTACAGGACAGCCAAATTATGGGACTTGCGGAAGAGTGAAGAGTGTCCAGAGCCATGGGCAGTGTTAGGGAACCACATGGGGCCTGTCCACTGTGTTCATTATGATCTGTACAAAGTCATTTCTGGTGGACCAAGCGACCATGAAGTTCATGTCTGGAATGCTGAGACAGGTGATGAGATTTCCACCCTTGATTGTGGTGTGGCAGCATCATCTTCTGTAAATGTCGGGGTGAGTGCTCTGGTGGCAAATGGTGGAAAACTTGTAACAGGCACATGTGGGGAAGATCCTGGAGTTGTCCGGTTACAAGACTTTTCAAATTGTGTGAATCCTTTGGTTGAGTGTGAGACAGAAGTATCCAACAAACACTCTAGCACCTCTAAATTTTGGGAATCTGTCTTCAATACCATGTCGTGAAGCAGTCTCTCTGTTTTGCATAGGAAATGAGACAAGAGTTTATTATTTGGGTCCAGCAACATTTCCTGAGGAGGATATCTCATTCTCCATTCAACTTTATTCTCATCTGCTTTCAGGCACATCATATATTCAAAGGATCTAGCTGTGATATGATTTAAGCTGGAAATCTCACCTCTAATCACCATTATAGTGTTACCAATGGGTGCATATGGACATGCATAACTATCTAAATTTTGTACTAGTCACAAGGACTGTTGTATTTTAGAGTGTGTATGTTGAGTGAAATTGAATAATGAAAACTGTTTCTCATGTGTTCTCGAGGGTGTATGCTCAAGCTGCTCACCCATCGGGTCCATTGACATGATGGGATTTCTGTGGCCAACAAAGTTTGCTGGGTTGGGTTTCTAAGTGGGTGGGCAGTCCTATATGGACTATGTACTTGTTTTGGGTAATGAGCCCCACATGAATTTCAGACTAGAGGAGAAACTTGATTTTTACACTCTTGAGTGCATATTCATGGTCAGTTGATACAAACCCTTTTATAGTACTCCTGGATTTCAACATATGTTCAACCAAATAGATGAATTATGGAACAAAGTTTAGCAAGGATTGTGGAACTTGCAATGGACTTATCTCAAAGATCCTTGCATGCAGCTTCCCTTAACAGTATTAGTCCTGTAACCCAGTGAAAATAGCAGCACATTCATTCAGCAAGGACCAAGATTTTAACACCATCAATATATATGCAGGGGAGAATTCTTAGTCACTTAGCCCACCTAATAAAGGAGCTCAGGGATATGCAAAATCAAAACCGGGCTGCTTTGCCTTATGAGTCATGACTCATTCACTGATGCAAGAATAAGCTACTTCCTTCTCTTCCATAAGCTCAGCTGCTGTAGCATCCAATTTTTCTCTTGAAAACTGATCAATGGAAAGGCCTGTACAAACATCAACCTGTCACTTGACCAGCATCTTGCAAGTTGCACTATGAGTCAGCAATTACTAACCTGTAACATTATGACAAACCCAAGAAACATCATGGAATCTGCACAATCTTTAAGAGAGAGAAAGATAAGATGGAGAAATGCTGATAGAAACTTATCAGACTGCAACAGAATCCCATGACAAAAAGCAGGAATGTAAACTCAAGCTGCTTGGAAGAAGTTATCAACTTGGAAGATACATTCCACATACCTTGGACAATGTTCCAATTTCCATTTTTGGATGTGACAGGGAAAGAGAAGATGATGCCAGGTGGTGTGTGGTATGAGCCATCAGAGTAGACTCCCATTGAGACAAATGTTCCCTGTAACGCATCCATCAGTAAATTCAAAACCCTCACTTCTGAAAAAAATCTTGTGTCAGTAGATGTGGTGACTCCTGTAAAAGTGCTCTAGGATTCCACAGTACAAGATGTTAAGAATGAAGATCTTATGGAGCTTCCCTCACAAATGCTTTTTGACAGTCTATCTGGTGGTGACTTATCTATGCATAAATTACCTCAGGGGTGCCAAGCACCCAATCACGGATGTGATCACATGCTGAGCTGGCAGCTGACAAGGCACTTGAGAGTTTGCGGGCCTTGATGATGGCAGCACCACGCTGCTGCACAACTTTAATGAATTCGCCATTCAACCTGAGATATGGACATAAAGATGTATGAGTCAAAACATACATGCAGCAGCCCTCTAAAAGAGAATACATTACTGTTCATTATACAAAGTTTGATATGTTCAAAAGCCAGAAACATATGAAATTACAGGCCCTTCAGACCTGATCACATCATGTCATACACCAAAAAATTATGTAGTCTATAATAGCAACATTCATGTCATTGATAGTACTAGAGAATGTGAATAAAGTTTATGTACCAAGATACATACTTAGACCACAGTCCCTATCCTTGGTACTTCTACGCTATGACAAAGCCAATATGCAGAAATGGCTGTATAGCCAAAAACATCTGGCACAAAGCAAATCCTCTTTAGTATCGATGCATCATAGGACATACCAGGCATCATCAGCCACAGCAGAGCGAACAGACTTTGCACCATCTGGACCTTCAACAACGGCATGGTTGACATCTGGGTACTGAGAAGACGAATGATTGCCCCAAATGATGACATTTTTCACAGATGAGACTGCCACTCCTAATCGCTCAGCGACTTGGCCAAGAGCCCTGTTGTGGTCCAGCCTGGTGAGGCATGTGATGTTCTTCTCAGGAATAGAGGGGGCAAACTCTTTCAATATCAGTGCATTTGTGTTTGCTGGGTTTGCCACCACCAGGACCTGTCCATGGATTGCAAGTGAGAACTCACAAATTTGCACAAGAGTGGAATAAATCACTCCTTCAGGCCTTAACCATGAATATATTACACACCTGAAATTGATAGAATCTGAAATCACAGAAGCAATCACCTAGCATGAAACAAAGAAGTGGGTTATGAGGTTTGGGCTTTTCACATCTAATGCTCCAATGTTCTAAATGACTTCTTTTGGATGTGCAGGTTTACCTTAACATCCTTGGCAGCATATTGTTCAAGGGCAGAGGCTTGCCCTTTGTAGATGGAGACATTCTTGGACATCACATCCTTCCGCTCCATGCCTTCCTTGCGTGGAAATCCTCCAACCATCACTGCAATGTTCACATCCTTGCACGCTTCTGCTACATCTGTGGTTGCAACTATACCTGTTCTGGGCAAACACAGTAAGATCCAGGAACCATTTGAACACTGTTGGCATAGATGTGTGACAGCTGGTAACCTGGACTGTGATTGTCTACATTAGATCCCATAATTTTCATACTTCATCAATATTTCTTGAGATGGAAAAGCTAGATGTGCACATAACCATCACAGCTAGATCTTCTATGTTCTGAGAGGGCTGTGAAGTATCTGTGAAACAATCAGCTACCCATTTCATGATCTCTCAGGAAACTGAACTCCATAGAGAATCAGCAAACATGTGGTGAGTTCAAGATGCAAAGACACAAGTCCAGAAGACTGCAGTAAGCACCACTACTTCACAGCCTCGCAAAAGTTTTTCTACCAACACTAACATGAATTGGGAGGATTGACATCTGGAGTGGTCAAACCTTGCAGAAGAGGGAAAGCAGCATCAATGAGCTCCATCTTCACACCATTCAGAGACTCTACAGCAGGTGGAATATCCAGCAAATGCAAGATCACAGGCTGGTCTGGCCCCAACATAATTCCACGTGCGATCATTGGCACCAAGGCATATCCAATTTGCCCTGCAGAAAAGTGCAAAATCCAATCTGTATAAGAAAAAACACTTACTCTGCCACATGTGGATACCACCAACAAATGGATTCCTGTGATCCAGAAAAATGAATTTATGATGATGTTATACTGCAGTTGGAAATCTGATGAACTCTTTGAAGTTTGTACAGAAAACAGTATAAGGCTTCCACATCCACTAAAGACAGTCAATCAAGCGAGGCTGAATTTCAAACAAATCTCAGCTAGTGAAATTTCACTATTTTCCAGAGAACAGGACTCCATTTAACTGAAGTCAAAACCTCACAAGCTTGTCCCAAAATCCTGAACTAGATCTCATTGCATTCATTGTCACATTCAGCTGTGGTTAAGCTGACTGGATATCTGAATTCTTTTCAAAACAGGGACCCTTATGCAACGGATCGGCGAAATTAGAGATCCACAAACAAGCATCGGATACAAAACAGTTGAAGCAACCACAAAACTTCTCTTGTAACAAAATCCTCAAATTTCAGATCACTAGACATCCTTCAGAAGTCCCTCAAGATTTCAGAAAAAAAAATTGATTTCAAAAATTTCAAGACGATCTTCATCTTTTCGATTCCTCACAAATTTCTCAAGCAAGACGGACAAGCACGAGCGCATTTCACACAGTCATCACACAGGGAGGAGCGAGAAAGTGTGCGTGTGTTTGAGAGAGAGAGAGAGAGAGAGAGAGAGAGAGAGAGAGAATCCTCTAACTCCCTAACACACTAACCTAAGACCGGAACACATGAGGAGATGGAAAACGAGAGGCTAACTTACAGAAGACCAAAAGAAATGGCGCGATGATCAAACATTCACAAGAGGCAACAAAAAAAAAGGAAAAAAAAGAAAGAAAAACCGCACCTGCAGCTCCTGTGACAAGCACACGTACTGGATCCTTCGCCATTGCCGTTCTCTGCACTTGCCAAAAATCACCAAACGTCGCTCGCGATCTGTTTTGCGCAACAAAGAAAAGATGGAAACTCGCTTACAGCCCGCGAAGACCACGAGGAAGAGTAGACGACGAGGAATCGCGGGCCGGGTCACGTCGCGTGTGTCGTCGTCGCTGACTCAACCCGGCCGAGCCCCGAGGAACTAGACGGCGCCGCCAGGGAACGGCAACCCGTTCCCAAAAAAGAAAAAAGAAAATAGAAAAAGGAAAAATAAACGAAAAAGAAAACTCTTCTTGTGCACGCTTCTGATGTTGCATAATTGGCTAGCATCTCGAGAGGGGTTTAGCATTAAATGGCGACAGCTTTTTAAACCTGTCTAAATAGATTAAAAATTTAGCTAAAAAATACTAGCTGATTAAAAAATTTGGCCTCTTCTTTGTTTTTTTCAGAAATTATTATTATTATTTTTTGGAGCATTTTGGCGAAATTTTGCACCAAAAGAGAAGAAAAAGCTGAACCTGGAGTAAAAAGATTGGCTTAATTTCTTCCCTTATTTTGAGAAATGAGTATATGGATGTTTTGAATCCTTGGGAAATTGGGAAGAAAGTTGACCTATTTTCGTGTCCAGAAGTTGTTGTGATATCTATCTATGAAGCAAGGTAGTTTGTTTTGTTTGTCACACTCATATCTCCCAAATCATGGTGCTTCATGTCGCATCTTGGTATCTGGGGAAAGCTGTCAATGCGTAGAGTTGCAATGATTTGGTTTCAGATTGTTTGGAGCTATGGTGTGGAAGTTAGTGATTATTGTATCATTTTCATAATGAAAATTAAATAAAATAGAAACTGAAAATTGTATTGGAATTTGGGGGGGTTGTTGTTGGTGTTGTTGGAAAGCCTTTGGCGAGTCAGATCTAATCGAGTTTATTTTACAATTTTCAGAGGTAACGTTTGAAACATATTGATTTTTAAGTGGATTTTGTTGCTGGAAATTCAAACAAATTGTAAAAATTGTGTTTGGAAAGAAAATTCAGTTGAGTTCTCAATGTGTTCACACTTGGGCCAACGGCATAAGGTACACTAATATTTATGAAGTTTGAGATGAAATTATTTTTGTGTTTTTTTGGTTGTCTTGACTTTCACATCTTGGGAACCCTTTGCTTACTAGATTGTCCCTTTTATATCAAAGTACCTTTTTAGGTTCGACAAAAAATTATATTATTTTTTTAAATGCTGAAATTAAAAATAAATCAATGTCCTTTCTTGATGAAAATTTTAAAAACTATTGTTTAGTGTTGTCGAAATTTCATACGAGTCCTAAGCTACTGAAGGTTTTTAATTTCTAATTCAGTTGTAGACCTCTAAATTACTTAAGTTCTAGTTTAGATCTAAACATCTAAATTACTTCTTGAGGTTTACAACTTAACAGTTCAGTATGAACTAATGTCTTCTTCCACATTCTTTTCCTCTTAATTTGAATGAAATCTTGCAGGTGCACACCATTTTGCATTGTGGGTGGTGAAACATTATCGTAGTACACGAACGATTTCGGCATAAATTAAATTTTTAAAAATTATTTGTGCCAAAATTTTAATAATTAGTATAAAATCAAAATTTAAAATATTTCAACTGTCAGGTTTGAACTTCAGACCTGCCACTTCTAGAAGTGAAAAATGTGACAGTCTAGTCTAACCACACTGAAACTGTCTCACAAAAATAGCCAAATTATGTTTATTAGTTTATATAAACATTACTGCCAAAAATTTCAAAATTAAAAAACCAACTGCTGAAGTTAAGATTTGAAATTTAATTAATTATTTGACAATTTGTTGCCGAATCCATTCAGGTACTATGATTCTGTAAAGGACTGGCTAAAAATTTCTAATGTATCTGGAGGGCACCTTCTTAAGCCTAATTTTTCCTTCACAAAAGGGGGCAGCTATTTTCTTTTACTGGAATGCATTTTTTTTCTTGCTCTGGGGAAAAAAGAAAATAAAAGGATATACTATCCATGCTTGCTTGCTTTCCATCAAGTAAGTAAGTAACAGCCTGAGAGCAGGGTGTTCTCATAATAAGCATCTTCTTAGGGCTCTGCCTCAGGCAGGTGCTTATTTAGAGAATGCCCTCATGCTTGGGTGTTACCTTACTCCAAAGGATTGTTCTAAAGTAGCAAAAGTCTGGGATATGGAAGGTGAGCATTATGGGTGGTGGAACCACCACCATCATCCCTGAAGGGATTGTTCCATAGCAGCAAGAGCCTCAGATTCCAAAGGTCAGTTTGTTTTGATGTGGAAGCTTGCAAGCCTGTCATCTGACGTCTATGGAAAGCTTTTTAAGAAAAATAAATAATATTATATTGAAATCTATTGAGTGCTTTTTGTACAGGGGAAGTCCTCTGCTTGAAGGTACATCATGATATCAGAGTCAGAAATTTGACCCAAACTAGGTCTATGGTATCTGAGACCCCAATATCAAGGTAGTTAGACTAGGGTTTCTTTTTCTTTTTTCTTCCAATTTTGTGATATCATAAATATGGGGAAATTTTCCCAAAAAAATTAGAAAAATTAGTCAATTCTCACTACCCAATAAAGAAAAGCTTCAAAAGTTTCCCATAGTTAAAAAAATTATGTCAATTTTTTTGGTCAAAAAAATTGTCCACAAGAAACACCTAGGTAGACGTTAGGGGGATGACTATCCCTATATTTAAAAAAAAACTGGGATTGATATCTTTTACTTCTACTTTTTTGAGCAAATTCTCAAGATTACAGGAAAGTTCTAGGAGAATTTTGAAAATTTTCTTTAAGCTATAGTATCACCACATTGGGATTCAATAGGAAGGGGTTGAATGGTAAAACCCCAGTGCGAAGCCATTCCCAAACTGCAAAGGCACATGGAGGGATGACGGTAACCCTTGTATGTTGAGGATTTATGTCCTGTCTTTAGGACATAAATCCACATACCACCCGTAGCTACCAGGCTTGACCATGGGTTAGCTAGGAGCCAGAATCAGCCAAACTGTGCCTGCTCCCTGACACTGGAGTCTGGGAACTAGAGTTACAAGCTTTAAGTCAGGGGACGATGCATGGGAGCCCTATGCCCAAATTCTTAAAATTCTGGTCAGCTCAACAAGGCAACCAAGAAATTTTTTAGTCCACCTAAATTTAATTCAGATGCCCCACAAATGCCCTTATCATATCATATGGCCGAAACAAATCAGCATCTCGAAATAAACTAAACTAGTTAGCCCCTTTCTGGAGGTATGTCTGGGCAGCTAAGACTTAGTTAGGGCTTTCTATTGTACTTTAAACCGTCTGGGTGGGGCATCCCCCTCAAATAAGGGGCATAGGATGAGGCAGACGGTAGCCAAAATCTACCACAGTTTGGTGATTGTTTCCCAGTTGTGGGCCTTAATCCAATGTCAAGCATGAGGCAAACCTTTTCATAAGCCTAAAAACACATGTAGATCCCAAGGTGCTAAGAGTAGGAGAGATCTTACACCTAGTATTTAGGAGTGAGACCTATTAGTTTTAAGGAGAGAATTTCATGGACATAATAAGGTGCCATCTAAATACACTTGGGGAGTTTTCATGGAGTGCTTTACCCAATAGTGAGGACAAGTTGCATGGGCAGTTAGAGCTTAGCAATGCTCATTGCTTCCTACTCATGTGCTTCACAAACATGTTTTGCAAATGGAGCAATTGTTGAAGATGTTGAAACTTTGATGTGGGCATAGATGTAAGGGTATTTATGTTGGAAGGACATGTTTGATTTCTTCTCTTTTGTCTTATCAATAAATCTGTGCATGAGTTGTGTGACAGACAGGTAGAGAATGTTTTGTTGGTTTCATCAGATTATTACACTGACAAATGATGAAATGGCATTATTTAAAATACACATCAATTTTAATAATTTTGTAGCAATAGAATAATAATGTATTCCCCAAGTTTTAATGGGACTCAAATTAAATCTCCTTGACATCAACAATACCAAAAGCAGTGGATTGGAAATGGAAGTTGCTTGAATGTCTTGCCCAAAATGCGTTTGTAATCTTTCTTCTATTTAAGCTTTCCTCTTCACAAAATTATTCAGCCTATGTGAGGTATAGATACCAAAGGTTGTCCAAGGATATAAATATTCTCCATTTGGTGGATTGGGTTTTTTTGAAAGAGAAGCAAAAGAAGTCTTGTTGCCATTTCGTTTCTCATCAGTGGATGTGGTCCCTGGATGTTTGAAGTAACATCTCAAGATTACTCTACTACTACATTCCTTAGTGTTTTTTTTGCCTCTTTTGGATCATCAGTTGAAGGGCATTGATTGAAACAGGAGCCATCCATCAAAGTTAACTTGCTTTTATTTCTCAAAGTATTATTATTGTGGATTTTGCTATGTAATTTCATACATATGTCTATGATTTTGAAGAGTCTTTTGATTTCATAAATGTGTATGTCATTTTGAAGAGTCTTTGATTGACTTGGGCTTGTAGTCACTAGTCCAAGTCATAGGACTCTTGGACGTGTGGTCATAACATGGTGCACTGATGGCTGCTGGGTCAGATAATCTTGATGGGACTTAGTGAGTTTAGTTCCAATCTTTTAGCTTGCTAAAGCTTAATAAAACAAAGGGCAAATGAGATGGGTGCACCTTAGGATCAGTGTTACTTTATTTTTCAGAAGCTTTTTCGTTTCCTGGACAAATATATTGGAAATAGTGTTGTCTCAATTGAATAGATTATTCCATTCGATCTTCAGACCTAGGACCATGTTTCATTACTAATCTTGATCAAATGTAATAAGTTCACAAATACATAAAGAATGCAGGCAATATTGAATCTAATGTGTATATATGTTTTTAGATATAAGCATATAAAAACACCTTGAGCTTGCAACCAAGGTTGGGGGATCTGTAATATGTGCAACAGTGACATCAAAATGCTCAAGATGAAATGGATAATGTTGTTGGGCATGGTTTTGTTGTTGAAAAAATTGACATCAAAATAAAATACTTGTTTGATGGAAATGCTTTTAAGTGATGTGAGGGAAAACATTTTACCTCCATTGTCCTCCACCCACGAACACAACAAGCCTGGCAGGGCAAGCTGCCATTTTGATAGGTGGTAACGGGCTCTTCCAGGGCCTGGTTCAAAACCCAATTTTAAACCCGACAATTTGCACTTGAATCATGTTAGATGTCATCAATTCAAATGGTAAAAATGTCACACTTAACACATGAAAAATGGAGTCAGCAGAGGGCTGTCTGCCCCACCCAAGAAAAAACCTAAAAAAGTGCCTAAATAGGCCACTGAAACTGGTTACTGTTGGAGAGAATCCCTTGTCTTGTTTTGTTTTTCACTCTCCTACAATCCTGAGCATGCTAATTGAATTATGTTTTGCAAAATCCACTAGGAGCAATTCTATGGTGGGGCAAACACATTTTTCATGGGGCCTAAAAAGAAATCAGCCAATTCTCATCTGTTTTCCAGTGAATATCTGCAATGTAGCAACCAAAGTTCACCACCTTCATTTTTGCAATGGTTCTTTTTCCAAATGGAAAGGAGCTAAAATAAGGGAGTCTGAAATGATCACCACAGGTTGGCATGTAGAATTACATTCATAATCAAATCTGTTGATAAGTGCTTGTGGGAATCTCAGCATTATGTTTTCATCACCACCACTTTGATAACCCAAATGGATTCCGTGATGCACCATTTGCTTGCACTTTCCTGCAAAATCTTCCACAACACCAATAACTCTGCTGTATAAGAGATGGATGTCAATTCAGAACTTGAGAAATCTGAAGCAAAAACAAGGGGTGGATTGTGCGGTACCCAAAATCAACAAAAATTACACTAACATTGTCTTGTCCATTCCGCATCTGCAGAAGACATACAATCACCAGCTGAGAGGAAGTAGACATCATGAGCAGAAACTTTACAGAAAGTTGGGCTTGTGTGCAGAATATAGAAACTAGCAGTGGGTGATGAAGTGTGAATCAAGAAGGGGGATTGTTTCACCAGAGCTTCTCTGGCAATTTCTTCAGATGCACGCTGCATTCAACAACCCACAAAAATCAGATGATTGCACAATCTTTACTGAGAATGGAATTAAAATCACTCCAAGCCACATCATTTCTAATCTTCCCACTTGGTAAATGAATATGAAATGGGGAAGTCACAGATCAACTTGGCATCTACCTGTGCATCAGCATGCTCCTTCAGTTTCTTCTGGACAAATTGAACAGCATCAGCACTGCCAGTGGTAATGGTATGTGAGTTTTTCAACTCTACCTAAACAAGAGGTGAAAATGGCAGCCTTTAGGTTGTATTATATTCAAAGGGCATGAGCAATCTATACAACAGCAACAGTGTGTACTGCCAGACTTCTTAGAAGAAATACCTGATCCAAAGTAACTGGGAGTACAAAATAAACCCTGCAGTGCATGTTACCACTGACTGGATGGTTAACTCCTGAGGACTCATTACCTCATGAGCACATGTAGGCCAAAGTTACCTTTTGAAGGAGTCCCAAAGACCATCAGAAGCTAAAATGATGAATTCCATGTCTTCATCAACATCTATGTGACTTGTGTCTGGTAATGCCACAAGCCATTCTCTATCCAATTTTTTCCTGATCATGCACATAAATCTCCATATGAGCATCATGCACAAAAGCCCAATTGAGTCAGAGAGGGAAGAACCTGCAGGTTGCCAGAAATACACTTAAAGAGCATCATGATGATGCCAGTATTTATAAGAGTCCAATTAACAACAAGCTCAAAAATTGCAGCTTCCAAAGCAGCTCACATGGATGCAAATGCTTCTGTCCAGCGCCTGTCTTTTAGTCCTTCCATCATCCTGCAATTAAGCACGCTAATCTCCAGCATCCAGAGCATTCGTTCATCAAAATAAACCAATATATGCACTCCAACACATTGGATTAAGAAAACATACAATTTCTTCCGTGACTTGAATGGGACATCTCCAAAGGCACATGAAACAGAGAGGGACCCACAAACTCGCCCATGGCTCACCTGGATACGCATACAGAAGCAATTACTGTTGTTAAGTTAAAAAGCGACTGACAGGTATACTTGGTTGCAGCTTTAAGTAAGCAGACTGAAAGGCACAGGTTCTGGTCTTGCCATTACACACCCATCCACCTGCTGCCTGAATTTGTCTAACCTCTGCTATAGAGGATTTGCTACTCCCATGTGGTCGATGATCTGAACAGAGATCCACAGCTTTTCCACCCTTGCTCAGAACCTGCAACAATGTCCACTTTACCCAATTTCAGATAGAATCATCTGACTCTACTAATCTATCCTACAAGTTCTTGTAAAAAACTTCTTCCAGCATCTTCAAGCCCATTTGAAGTATCTGAAATCACCACAAATCTGGATGTATCAGTCAAGATTATTCTGCTTCCATACAGAGTCGTCAATAAACAGGGCACTTGCATGCCAGTACTTTGGAATGAAGGTACAGGAAGTCATGAGCATCATGCTTTACTATGAAAGGGCGAGAAAAACACAATGATACTCACTTTCCTTCTGATGTATGGCTAAAACATCAGGTAGCAGGTTCCAATGCACTGCAATCCTCTGGAAAGAAACTGTACTCAGTTTTATCTCATATAACATTGGCCACACATAATTTGGCAATGCAAGGGAGGCAAGACAAGAAAGTTGATGAAGGAAGAAAAGTCTGCACTCTTAGGACCAGGGTTGCCATAGCCTTGTGGAAATAGAACCTGCACTACTTTGCAAGGGAAATGGGAAGATGGAAGGGGAGGTTTGCAAGTTATTACCCACCACATGTGAGTCCCCTACATGGGCTAGTAGCAACCGATCAGAGCAGACAAACATAATAGTTGCAGTTGATCCTGACTCCTTCTCTGCCCCTGTTTGGGTTTCTTCCAACCGATAGTTCCCATTTCCAACAGCCACAGTCTCCACAGAAGATGCATACTGAGAAAGAAAACATGAAGCCCAGTAGGACATGTACAAGCTGATACAGCCAATGTATATAATTCAATTGCTAATTTGCATAAACCTGTCTATGTTCCCTCTAGTACAGAGCCCTCTGTGAAACTTTGGACTGACTAGTGTGTGGCAGAAGCAAGTGCCCCTATGCATTAATCTAGATAAAAGTCTGAAACACAATGTTTATCAAATTGTGCCTGAAGATTATTTTGCAAGCATTATTCAGGAATGTAAATATCATACACATTCAGTCGTCTTTGTTGTCTCAACACGAACAGAACATCTATTGCTGTCTCTATGACTAACTTGCCTCATTATTCACCAGTTGTGCTTTATTCCACAGACAGAATACATGAGACAAACAGAGTGCACACCATGAAAGAAGTCGTTTATCTGCCTGCAAGAAGGCACAAGTGACGGCTGTCTCTGCCTCACTCAAATCTTGGGATTCCAACAATGCACCTCCCTCCAATGCCGTCACACATTCCATGTAGAGCTCATCCCTGTCAACATGTGGACCATGCCATACACACATCAAGACCATCATTTCTAACGACTACAATACTTCCCATAGAATGATCCACGTGATTCTCGGGCCTACCTCAAGAATTGAACTGATGAGAACCCTGCGTGGCCGTAAAAAATTGCAGCGTACATGAAGCCACTCGGACCATGTGACTCCGTCACCAGTTCATCCTCCATTTCCTCACGAGGCCCCTGGAGCGCAACTTGTCCAATGGTGATGCCCCTGTCTACCTACCGCCATCTCTGCTTGCACCGGTTCCGAGGCCACGTGAATAGCAGCTCCCTCATGCGCTAGCGGTTCGTTGCTGTCCCGCCTGCATCCATCTACTCCGCATCGCGACTCCATCCCCTCGCCCGCTATGGCTGAAGGCGTATGAACAACTAATGGCCGAAGAACAACAGCGAGAAGTTGCAGCACCGAGCTTAAGGTAAAGCTATGGCACTCAAATGCGATGATGCTCCTCCATTGACTCGTCATGAGATGTGTATTTTAATGTTTTGAATCACATTGTAACATTTTGCAAAAATTACATGAAGTTTTGCATAGGATGAGTGCCTTAACCATTTTTGGAGAACATAGTTTCATATTTAGTTTTGTGGGTTATGGATTGGTGACAAAGTCACTTGGGGTCGAGTGCACATTTGAGGAGACGACAACGAAAACAAAAGGTCAAAAGATGAATGTGAATCCTTTTACAACCAAATTAAGATGAATCATCTCACCTAGTTTAGTTTCTAGGGGCCAAAATCCCTTGAAGCTATTATAGTCTATAATGATTCTCAACACAATATTTCTACCTTACAAGGTAGACCCAATAAAAGGTTTTGTGCTTTACAAGGAACATCCCATAACCTTCAATTTCCATTTCATTAGCAACCTACTAGTTAACACAAGGTGTCACCTTGGGTTCTCATTGGCCCAATGATTATCTATAAGCCTTCGTTGCTTGGATAAAGTTTTCATAATTGCTCTTTGCATGAATTAAAAGAGGGCATCTTAATTCACATGCGTTATAGTTATGTCTGGTAACTAGATAAACATGCTAATTACCATAAATAGCCTCAACAATTCACAATAACTTGCATGTGCCTTTCGCTAAATACCTATTCCATAACAAATTAATAGGGCATGTATTTAACCATTTACAAATGATCACAATTATATCATGTGAGGTATGTTACCACCAACATTGGCAAGGAGTGGGTACCACATTTTTGGGGGGGGGGCTAATTTTTGCACCTTGGCAAAAAAAAATTTAGAAAATGAAAAAAGAGAGAAAATATATTTAACCCATGTGTTGAGAACAAGATCATAAAGTGTGAGTACATTCATAGTCAAAGCAGCCACTAGATGTGTAACCATTGCAATTAGGTTATTATGATTTGGTGGATGTTTTCTTATCACATGTTAAAGTGTTTGTTACATTTATAAAATAATGTTTTTAATGCATCAATGTAGCATGTGTATAATTTTAACAAGCTTAAATATTAATAAAAGATGTGTAACATTTTTTTTTACTATGTTAAATATGAAGCTTGCAAATCCAAAATTTGACATGCAGTTTTTCTTTATTTATTTTTTCAAATGAAGCAAATAATTAAAACATGATCTTGAAGTTTGTTCAAAAATCTATTCAATAAAATAAACATATTAAATATATGTCTAAATGATCTTAAAGTTCTTTTTTTTGAAAAAGAATGAATCACAAATTCAAACGTGTTAAATTATGATTCTTCCTATTCAAATTCTATTCATGATTTTATTGAATAAATGTTCACTTGGAAACATTTTGCAACAAAGGGTCCTGGTTTGTTTTAATATCACAAATATCATAAGGTATTGTAATCTTTTAGTATTTTAAAATGCCAAACATTTTAAAATATTTCCATTAACCTTCCCACTTAAACATTTGAATTGCACAATCTTGTATGTGTCAAGATCTTCAAACATTTCAAACCATATGAGATGTGGCATTCTTTGTATGTACCCATATATATATATATGGTGAAAAGAAGTCAAGTTTTATGGATAAGTCTAGGATTTGGCATATCTAAACCACATGACTATAACTTGAAAAGGATTAATTTCAACCATAAAGATAAATATGGCATAAAAATATATCATACTAAATACATTAAGAGGTAATTGCCCGCCATTCTCACAAACATCAAGATATTTTAATCCATGGACCAATAAAATACTTAAAAAGATGCATATTATATATACATATCAAATTATAATAGTTGTTTCTTATAAAATGGTTCTACTATAACAATTATATACATATAAGATGTATTTCCCTTTGCATGATAAGATTTTTATGTTTATACAATATTACCAAAATGTTAGTTATATTCATTTTTGTGATGTGCTTATTCCATATTACAAGATTATAATTTAAAAAATTCATTATCACATATTTAACATTGCCTCATGTGGTATTTTGTTTCAAAATTTGCACTTAAGACTATGACAAATAACATTTTTGAAAAACTTAAGCAAACCATGACCACCAAGTTTTTTCACATTAAAAATAACTTTAAAAATATTATTCAATGATTATGTTGTAACATCCATGCTAACAATATATAACATGTCACAACATATAATATAGCACATTGTTGCGAATGTACATGGGTACAATGCAGCCTTATATATATATTATTAGAATATGCTTGGGGTTTTTACAAATTATTTACAAGCAAAATGAACATATATTATGAATATGAACCAAATTTTTTTAGAGATAGATTATAGAAGAGGAGGATTTGGAAATGAACAAAAGAGTTAATTTGTTATGTTTGTGGCTTTGATTCTCAAAAGCACCTTTAATTGTTGAAACTATGCATACTTGAATTTTAATTTTCTTTCATCCAATACATACATTGGCTACTTTCATCTACGAACCATAAAAATGGAATCAATCTTTGTTAATATGTCTAGAAAGCTTGATATGCAAAAATAAACCTTCAATGAACATTGTGAGTTGAATGCCCACACACCCACACAAACAAATCCTTTACAAAAATTGTAATAAAATAGTCATTATAATTTAATTAAAATTTTGATGAAAATTGTTGAAACATACATTGTGCCTCCCCTAACATATCTTAATAAAATCATTAAATGACACAATTAATTTTAAATTAAAGGTATTAGCAAAACAAACTGATTGCTATCAATATCTTGTGTCATTTACCTATTTAAAGGCCAAGTTAAATTTTACTTGAATCAAATTTAAGACAAACATGTTTGAAATGAAATCATCTTTCATTGATGTTTTGTAGTGTGATGTGCATTTTTTGTGATGAGGCAATGTGCACATGTGTTATTTTGGTAATGTGAAATATCATCCCATCATTTTCATAGTGGGCCTTGTTTTGCTTTTAATGTGGTAAAAATAATAATAAAAAAAAATCAAATAAAAATTAAAAATTACATAGATGATTTTATTTGATAATGTCCCTTAAGTGTAAATTGATGTGCAATATAGGGAAGCATAAATAGTGGTTGAGTTCACAAGGATTTGTGTTATGTATGGTAATTTTCTTTTGCAAATAGTGAATGATAGGTCATAGGCATGTATGACATGAAAAATGTTTCCACCTTTCACTTATTTGATCATATGCAATTGCCAATTGGGGAGGTCATTTTCATTTTATCCCAAGCGACGAGGAAAAAATATAACGTGTGACTTCTTATGAAAAATAAATCATTTGTAATTTATTTAAATGTGAATAGGGTGCTAATAATTCATTATGAAAATATATTTTAAATATACATAAAATATGTCATTATTTCATAGCAAACTAAAAAATACCCTTTCTTAGGTTATTTTTAAAATCTACAAGAATGACCTCTTGAAGAATTGCCAATTTGATCTTTGCCTACTTTATCCAAGTTGTGGGTTGACTTCTTTGGTTGTCTTGTGCTATAATTGAAGGTGTCACTAATCTATGCTCTACCACCTTAATAAATGTACATTGAAAAATAGCCATCTTTGGAAATTTATTCCTTTTGAAGATACATGGGAAGACCACGTGGGTTCCCAAATTTGATGCTATCCCTTAATGAATATTTTTGAAGTGGGCCTTAATTACCACTTCATTATCCGTGTTGTATTGGATCCATGGTTGTGGCATGGTTGGAATTTTCGTTGGCCTTACATGCTCAAAAATATTATTATATAATAAAAGTAAAAAGCCTTCTCTAACATGCTTGTCAAAGGATAGGCACCCAACAATTGTTTTTAAAAAAAAAATTGTGTTCCATGTTCTTCAAGAAAATATGCTATTTGATAGCAAATTTGTGAAACATTTGCAACTTGAACATTGAACAATGTTTTATCAAAACATTGAACAATTGTTTGGGGTCTAGTGTAAACCACGGTTGTTCGATTGTTGATTCCAAAAGGAACCTTCGATCTTGGTTCTAACCTTTTTTGGTTTTGATGGAACCGTTGAACAAGTCTTGAGAGCGGTTCTTTGGATTTTAAAATCCTTGGTTCTAGTCATTTTCAAAAATTTCGAGGTGACATGGTTTGAGGCAAGGTGCGGTTCCATCTCTGTTACACACAACTGAACCATTTTTTTTGAGGGGTGTAATATTAGTTTGTTTAATTAGTGCACACAATTCAAAATAAAGATTATGTAATATTAATCATGTATAATCAATCAAATGCAATAAATTGTTTAAAATATAATGCCAAGTTTATATATATTTTAATAAAACTATATTTATGTACCTAAACAACCTGAACCTTTCTAAAATGGGATAGCACCTCAATTCAAGTTCTAATTCAAAATTTGAAAATAAGTTAGTTCTTCAATTAGGTTTCAATCACAATTCCAATGAATTATGTAGTAGTTGTTGTGAGCAAAGTAGAGTGGTTTGAACTTTGAACTTAAGGTCTTTCAATTGCCTTTTGGGCTTGTGGTGATAACTCATGAGGGATTCAAGTTTGATCCATTACAAACATAGAACTTGAATGCAACTTGAACATCATTGTCTCTCCTTTCAATTTCTCCTTGAATGCAACAAACATCATTGTCTCCCCTTTCAAGTTCTCCTTTTAATTCTCAGCATTTTTCCAAAAAAAAAATCTAAAAAATACATTCTGTTACAAATCCCTACCCCTTTATTTGGGAAAAAACTCATCAAAAGGTGAAAAGAAATTCAAAAAAATCACCAAAAATCACCACAATTGCCTACAACATGGAAGGGTGCTGAAGATATCTCTACTTTCATATTTTGAATACTGCCAAATTTGGCTCTACATATTTTTATATGGATGTTCACCACTTGAGCAACATGACAAAATTGAAAATTAAAACACTGGAACTGGGGAGTGGCAAGGGCTCCACATTGTCTAACATTTTACGAGAAAGATAGGTCATTAGCAACACATCTGTCTACATTATTTTGTGTACCAGTTCAGCTGCACCTATCACACAAAGCAGTAAGGTAGAGGAGAAGAGACAAGAGACCACTCAACCTGCAACAATGCAATCAAAAGGACAACTTGAAAGGGGAGAAGAGACAATGATGAAATTATGAAGAGCAAACAAAAATAATAGTAGTAAGAAGAAGACTCCCTTTCATCAATTTCTATGTTCAAAAGTCCTTGCAGATGGGAAAGCAAAACCCACAAACGAACAAACTTGATCAAGGTCAAACTGCTCATAAAAACTGCAGTCAGGGAGGAATGGCCTGCCATCATCACATACCCCTATTCTAGTTTGCAGCAGCAGAATGTTGTAGACATGTTGGGACAGGACAAGAAGCTGATGGTGAGGAGCAACAACACACCATCTAAGTAAAGTATCTTCCAAAACTTATGAACTATGAACTTATTATTGCCGCAGAGCTACATGACTAGGTAGCAGCTGATCAGAATCTTCCAAAACTTTTCTACTAGGTATTAGAGGTCTCGGTAAAGTCAGGAAAAGACAGCACCACTACCCTGAGTTTGGTCATTCATACACAGGGTGAGATTCTCAAAAAAACCTGCAAAAAAGTACATTAGCATTCAATGGTGTGTGAAACTCAGAAAACTCAGCAATTATGATGGTGGTTCCTGAGTTTCACACTGTCGTTCTTTTTTCCTGGGCGCCTCCACTGCTGCTGCTACATAGATTTTCACTGCTCCTACGTGTACGGCTACTATAATTCTCTCGAACCTTGTGCATTAAATTGCTGAGATTCAGCATTTCATACTCAGATTTAATAAAATTTCCTTACGTTACAGATACGACTAAAAGAGGGGTCAGGAGGTGAAAGGAGGTCCAAAGACAGGGTGAGTTTGCGGATATCTCTATTATTAATTAATAATTATTACGAGACTGGGAAGAGAGGGAACCTTAAGTATTATGTAACATGTTGCTGTTGGCAAGCAACACTAAAATGTTGTAATACCCATTGTGCACAAGAATGCTTGGTTGGCTCCACTACAAGGAACTAAGGGCCCAATACACTCAACAACATTTCAATCATTTTGCATGGAAATTCACTAAGCTACAACGAATTCACAATAAAAAAATGTGAACAACAAGAGATGGATTAAGTGAACTAGGACCAGTTCTATTTAGCAAGTGACGTACATGATTTGCACACATGTACATTGTTTGCCTGTGGATTTTTTAATTTCCATTTATTAACAATCTACTTATAGAATTGAAAGACAATTGTTTTCATAAATCGTTAGTAACATGTAAAAAAAGTTCAGAATTTAACATTTGCATTTCAGAAATATTTTGGAGTTAATTTTAATCTCAAACTATTGAAAAGAAACTATTTTTTAATAAATAACTTATTTATTTCTAAAAGCACTTTATAAATATCCATATTTAAAAAAAAGGCATGATGACACCATATAACTTATATGGAAAATAGCCTCATACTATGAGCCGTACATACATGAACCCATGACCTTTTGGAAGAATAGCCAACGCCTAAACCATCAAACCACAAAGACCACATGCTAATTAATGTCTTATTTATCATATTATTTTTCAATTTGTTGGAACCCAAACTTTCATGACTTGCCCTTTTTTTCTCAAATCTCAAATGAAGAAAATTAAAACATGATTTTGGAAATTTTACCAAAATTTATTCAATTTTTTCTTACAAATGTTCAAACCATTTGAAGAAAGGTTTTTGAAGGTCAAAAACATTTTGCAAATCAGATTTAATATTCTCTTCACTTTAGATTGGGAGTAACTCAAAGTGAATGTTTTTTTTTCCCCTTGAATTGACATTCAACGTTCTAAAGGTGTTTAAATTCAATATGAGATTCAAGGCCTTCATAAAAGCTTCAACAAGGTTATTTTGGTTATATGAAATATTCAATAATTATAATTTCTGGTTAAAGTATTATATTCACTTACTTTTGAACCATTTGTTGCAATGGTTAATAAAGAATGATGAATGGAAAGTGCCATCTTCATATTTTAATGTGATCTTTATTTGAAGCAAATTTGAACACTTGTAAGATATTTGAAATGAAACCATTTTCATTGATTGCGTGTAGCAGGATGTGTGTTGCATGAAATCAGATGTGCATCGTGTGTGATCAGACAATATGTTGTTGTGATCATATGAAATCTCATCCTATCATTTCCATTTGAATGACAATTTAATGAATTGACACATCATGCAATGTGCCAATGTTGTAGTAGTGCTTGTGCACTTTGCTAAAAAGAGAATCCAATTTCTGCAAAAGGCTTTTGAAATGCAAACAAATGATTTGCAAAGTTTGTGTACATTTTGTTTGTGTGGAGGCTCAAAACTTTGGGCCACAGTGAATTAACAACCATCAATGCACTAATTGGTCATTCTGTCTACTGGACAGGTTGCGTTTTTTCATTTGGCACTAGATGGGGTTAATCACAATCCATTTCTTTTTGTTGCTAATCACTATACTTTGATTTTTTATTTGATTTTTTGATTCTTGGCCGTTTTTCCCTAGACCTAACCTCACACATAGCTACCCTACTCACTTTCCTACCTTCATAAATATTGCACCAACCTTGGTACCTTATTTATTATCCCCTACTAACATAACTATTTTAATAACTAGTTATCCTACTGACCTAGCTACTATACTAACTACCTACCCTACTAACTTAACTACCTTATTAATTACATACCTTACTAACTTAACTTCCCTACTAACTTAACCACTGTATTAACTACCTATCCTATTGACTTAGCTACCCTATATACACAACCACCTATTGACATAAATACTTTATAAACCTAGCCACCTTGACAAGGTAGCTTGTTTCCTATGTATTAATTTGCCTATCTACCTATCTACCTTGCTCCTTGAACTTCTTTTTTATTTACTAAATTGCCTACTAACCCAACTACCTACCTATATACTTCCTTCCCTACTTATGCACCCACCTTCCTACCTATCCACTATGCTTACCTACCTATCTATGTTTTTTACATAACCAAATACTTAATTAACTACCTATTCACTTTTTCCAACCCAATCCTACCTATCAATTTATTAAGGTTTGCCCTAGTTCATGGATGATGAACATAGGTCCTTATATGTAGGTATTACAAACAATTTATAGTGGAAACAATGCCATAATTGCAACCATTTTGGTTTAGTTAATTCATATTTTACTAAATTTTGTTTACCTAATTGGAATGGACATTACAATACATCTTTTCATGTAATTATTATAAATATGTACTATTGGATTATGGTTTAAGTTTAGGGTTGGGACACATAAATTAATTAACAAGTTTTTCACAAATGTATAGTAATTAACCTAAAATAGGTTAAATTTGAGGATAAATTTTTAGGGTTTTGACATATGTGAAGTAATACAATTTCATATTATATCTTCTTCAAAGAGAGTGGAAAAAATTAGGTTGGAAAGATCGCACAAAGGTAAGAGACTTTTTTTTTTTTGGTTTTTTACAAAATTTAATTGATTATTTTTTAAGATTAAGGTTTTTTCTTTCGGTCAATAAATATTTATAGTTTAAAAGCTTAAAAATTTTGTTTTTTAATTTTTTCTTATGTTTTTTTTTAATTTTTTTGTTTTGCATTATAATTTGTATAGTTTGTATATTTTCTAAGTTTAGGGCATATATCACTAGGACTTTCTTTTGTTAGGGTTTGTATAATTAAAGTTGTAATAGGGCTTATGGCAAAATATCATTTGGATTTTTAGGGTTATGCCTTATGATTTAGTGTTTAAGAATTTGATTCATATATTTTAGGGCTTAAGGTTTATACTCTAGATTTTGCTCATTGTATTAATTTTTGATCTTATCACTTGTTTAGATTTATAGCATAATTATGAATTTCCTTTGTTTCCATATGTTCCATAATTGTTAGAATTCAATATTTTCTGACCCACTTTTGTACGAGTTATGATCTTTTAGGGTTGTGTTTTCAATTGGGACTACAAACTTTGGTGGAATGTTGTCATTTTTTATTCTTAAAAATATGCATTTGTTTCTTGTTACTTCTTTTGTTTTGTGTTTATATTTTCACAATTCAACTTTTTTTCATTTCCTAGTTATTGGATATAGAATGGGCATCAAATTTCATTAAGTATACAACCATAAAATAAAGTTTTATACCTTTACTGGGGTATCTCATATTGAATATCTCTTTGTAGTTTATTTTTTCATATCCAAATGTGAATAATGCATTTACTCTTCATAACCAACATGGGTTTTACAGCCTAAGGCAAGTATTGCATTTTGCACCTCTCAAACAGTGTGCATTAATGATCATTATGTAGGTATTGCATTTTTGGTTTTTGTTCAATGATGAATGTTTATAAAATTATAAATTCTTTTGGTGCAGGAATTTGTCCTACTTCCCTTCAATCATGGGAAGAGTTATAAATTCCCATTCCATTCATGTCCAAAACCCCACCAAGTCCACTTTCTCAAACAAGGATTTGGTGTGGACATGCGGGATACACCATAGAGGCCAAAATACAATGACCATTCAATTTGCTTGTGTTCCATATGCTCACATCCCGGAATTCTAGGAAGGTGAATGAAGGGATACAAGCACCCTTGTGGAATGAAATGTTTACAAAAACTTTCCAAACCAAATGGATGTCAAACAACCAACTATCAAAAACCACCTCGACCATACATGGTAAACATTTACGGCATTAACCATTATAATTTCTTTAATTCATATACCAAAGGTGTAATCACTTACTTCTTGAACATTTTTTGGTCTAGGTATTAGTGCAAATATGGACCAGAGGACTATTCGAAAGATTCAACCCACATTTGATCTATGAAATGAGAATGCCTAGCGTCATTCTCAATCAAATGTCTATACACATAATTCGATGTGGTTAAAATCATGATTTATCATAAGGCCCATACACGAATTGATGGGTCATTTGCACATGGTGAGCATGACTTAGAGTCCATTTCTCATATGTTTTGTTATATTCCATGTATGTCACAAGCATTCAAGGACCACATATGGGCCCAACTAAACTAAGGTTACATAGCCAAACAAATATATGACAAGCATAAAGCAATTTGGTGGGAATGTGTGAATGCGGGTCAAAGCAAGACACAAGATGATTTCATTCGGCTTCAAGACATTGCATATTTGGATCGGAAACATAAGAAAAGGAGTTGGTGTTTACACACCAACCCTGCAATTTCCATTCAATCTTGGGCTTTCCAACATTCGAAAGATGTGTTTTTTTTCCAAAATGTTGGTGAGATCAACAAGATTCAAGTCCCATCCACCATAGGTATTTAAACACCAATTCAATGTGAATCCATGCTATCATATGGTCACAATGGTGCCATTTTTATAGATGCCATATTTGGCACAAATGATATGAAATTCCATCTATTCACCTTGATGGGGTTTAATGATCATCACACGGGTGTCCCTTCAATGTGGATCATTATAAGTAAGCAAATAGTTGAGGATTTGATCGAATGGTTGAAACTAGTAAAAAATAAGATGTTATCACACATGCCACATTAGAAACCATCATGTTTTTTTGTTGATGACGCATCGCAAGAATTGAAGGCATTATGGTTAATTCCACACCTAGTACCTACTTTGTGTTTATTTCTTTAGATGTTTTTTAGTATTTTTCATAAAATTCTTGATTTATTCATATGCATTTTATGTTGTAGTAACCCCATCCATTCATGGTGATTTTATTGCATATGTGTCCCTATTAAGGTCATATGGGGTATGGACGAGGTTCCCATCTACCTTTGTTATTGGCATGTTTTCAAAGCATGGTGTTTACGTGGCATCGAAAAAATCAAAGATGTGGAAGTGTGGGGTGGAATCCTCCAAGACCTTCATGATGTGATGTACATGTTCATCAATCATGGAGAAACAATTGATGACTTCAAAGAGCATGGGAGAGTTGCTGTGAGAGAAATCCTTCACAAACATAGGCTTGGTGATGCGTGGACAAATTACTTATGGACTTTTTGCCATCAATTTGGTAAGTGATAATGTTTATCATGGTTTAGTATTCAAAACTCTTTTGTAATCATGTTATTCACCTTTGTGCATTGTGTTTATGTTTGCAAAATTATGGATGGTGGGTGTTCAAAAAGTGCCCCATTCTAACCAAAACACCTAGGCAAGCATTGAATCATATCATGGTGTGTTGAAATGTTAGTTTGTTCTTGACACAAAAGGCATTAAAGGGCGTAGGATTGATTGGTTAGTGTGGCAATTAACAACAACCATTGCACAACATTACATGCACACATTGGAAATGAAAAAAAAGGTTTCATAAAAACCAAGGTTATGAAGGCCATTATTACACAAAATGTGGAAAAGATAACCTTATTCCACTCACCCATGTGTACTAACCAACCTTTGAGAGTGATGGAGCTTGGGGCGTATGGAACCAACACCTTCCCAACATCACTTATGCAGTGAAATTCCCATTCACCAAAATATCTTGTTGCACATGTGAATGGGCATTGTGAGGGAACATGTGTAAACTCCAAATTGTGGTCATTTTCACATGCATAGACATTTCTCAAGAGGATATCATCTATTACTAGGGAACATGGTATGGATCACATTGTGGAAGGTTGGATCACATGTTTGCAAACCCACAACATATTTCAAATGATATGAAGTCCAATGATGATGACGAAAATGAGCATTTTGAAGGTGATGATGGGATCATGAGCATGGAACAAAGTGATCTCCCTATGGGTGCCATTGTAGGGTCTAATGACACAATAAATTCATCAACCCCGATGGAAAAGGCTTTTGCACAATTGGTCACTACAGTGCAAAATATCACAAATGAATGTAAAGAAGGCAATATGATACTTTGTGAACATGCCACCTCACACATGAGAATATTGGCATGCAATATTCGTAACATACACCTCACAAAAGTAAATGAAGTTTTACACCCAAGATTGATGTTACATTACGTAGAAGATGGATTGGGAAATAATGTCAAATGGTTCAAAGATTGACATGAAAAAATGTTCAATCACATAAATGTACGTACTAAATGATGTCATGAATAAATTTATCAATTATTAATCAAGATTGTTGCCATTAGCACTAAAAACTTTGTCTCAAAATCAATTTTGTATGGAGGAAACCATAGCCCAAATTTTTTGATCATGTATTCAACGCACACATGAAGTCTAATATGCCACAAAGGTAATTATTGTTTCCAAGTAATAAGCACAAAAAATTTGAAATGTAAAAACACAAGGATAATGATAATATTAGTGTTAAATTTAGGTATTATAATTAGGCCCCAAAATCCCAGTTGGTAGAAGTAAATACGAATGTAGGTATTACAATTAGGCCCCAAAATTCTAGTTGCTAAAGGTAAATACGGGTGCAGATATTGCAACAAAGCCCCAAAATTCTAGTTGGTAGAAGTAAATACAAGTGTAGGTATTACAAGTTTAAGTGAAGAATTAACCCTAAATGCAATACCCACATGCATGGTCATTTCAAAATAACCCACCTAGATGGTTTGGATACCCCTCAGTGAAAACCTAGCCCTAAATGCAATACCCACATGCATGGTCATTTCAAAATAACCCATCTAAATGGTTTGGATACCCCTAAGTGAAAACCTAGCCCTAAATGTAATACCCACATGCATGGTCATTTCAAAATAACCCATCTAAATGGTTTGGATACCCTTAAGTGAAGACCTAACCTTAAATGCAGTACCCACATGCAAGGTCACTTCGAAATAACCCAACCTTATATGCAATACTTGCAATCAAGGTCACTTTGAAATAACGCATGTGGGGTTTAGGGCTTTTTTAAACAAAGATCCTACCTTAAATGCAATACCCACATGTTAGGTCACTCCAAAATAAATAGTTAATTTCAAATATTATGCTAACAAAGGTGTGTATAGAAGTTGGGGTTGTTGAATAAGAGTTCCATGATTCTTATTTTGTTTCATTGAAATTGAAAAAAGGTTGTATTGTTTGTGGAACAAATAGTACAATGGCAATTGTGATCAAGCTCTTATTTTGGTGTAGGAATTTTTCATGGAAAATTTGAATTTGTAATCTATAATGTGGAATAATTATTTTAAATAATAATTTTAATAACTTATTTAAAAAAAGTTAATCAATCAAATATCAAATTAATCAATCTAATTTTTAGATCCAATTTTTTATTATCCAAATAAATAAAGTTAAACCAAATGATTAGTTAATTATTTTAAATAAGTAATGATTATCTAATTCTTGATAATTAATCATTTAAATTATCTGAAATAATTGTCTATTCATTTTTTAATTATATGACATAATTTGTTGATAATACATTAATTATCTAAAATAATTTTCTAATCATTCATTAAATTGGGGGGAAATTTTTGAAGTTTAGACTTATGTGAAATCATACAATTTCATTCTATATTTTCTTCAAAGAGATTGGAAAATTTAATTTTGAAAGATCACACAATTAAAAAAAAAACATTTTCTTTTGGTTTTTTACAAAATTTTATTTGATTTTTTTCGAAAATTAAAAGGTTGTTAATTTGTTAGTAAATATTTGTAGTTTAAAAGTTTTTCAATTTGGTTTCTAAATTTTTTCCTATATATTTTAAACTTTTTCTATTTTGCATTATATAATTTGTATAGTTTTTTGGGTTTAGGGCATATATCACTAGGTTTTTTTTTTATGGGGTTTGTATAATTAAGGTTTTCATAGGGCCTATGGCAAATATAATTTGGATTTTTGGGGTTAGGCCTTATGCTTTATGGTTAAGGAATTTGGTTCATATATTTCAAGGCTTAAGGTTTAAACTTTAAACTTTGCTCATTGTATTGGTTTTTAATTTGATCAATTATTTAGATCTATAACATAATTATGAATATCCTTTGTTTCCATATGTTTTATAATTGTTAAAGTTCAATATTTCCAAATCCACTTTTGTTTAAATGTAAACTCGTATCATATGGTGATAATTCATTAACCATGAAACATAAAATATTTTTAAAATATTTGATTCCCTGGTAATACATCATGACATTCATGTTTTCAAAATTATTTATTCATTTTAAAATATGGTTTAACATATATAAAAATAAAAGTAATGCAAAATTGGTCACATTGATGGTACAAAGGTTTAAGGTTTTATGTAAAATTTACTACTTAGTGTTAAAATCTAGAGTTTGTCAAAATAAAAAAAAGAAGAAGTTCATGCTTAACGTTTCTTCAAATATGTGCATATTTATGTTTTTTCCCTTTTAAAGTTGTATACTCATTTCAAAAAACAAAAGCATAAAGTCTTTAATTTACTAAGATTTAAAACCATGTTTAAAATAATAATTAAAGCACATGATTTTTTACTTTTTAAAAAATGTTTCACATAATAATAAAAATGATTTCTCCCATATATTAATCCTATGTATGATTGAAATTTTATTTTAAACTTTTCTGATATATAGTAAATAATTTCTTGGTTAAAATAATTATATAGTGGGTTGGTAATATTTTATACATATATAACACAAGTTCTTATGTAAATTTTTTTTTAATGATGTATAATATTCGTTTAGAAATTGGTCCAAATATATCATTATATATTACATATCGAATAACACATTATATATAAATAATGATATTATGGAATTATATTGTTGATTCATTTCAATACATATAATATCTTCATATTTATTTAAAATAATATAAAATAATATATATATAATTTAAATTATATATATAAACCCATGGTTATGTATAATGCAATTATTTTTAATGAACTTTACTTTTAATGAAAATTCCAAAATTCCAAAATATAAGTAGTTGGGTATGAAAATGTTCACAAGCTGTTGGAAGCCATGCCAAAGTTTGTGTGGGTTTGGAAGCTTTGTGAGGGTCAAGTTAGTATGTAATGCTTTCGACACCTTTAGAAGCTGAAACATGATTTGACCATCCAAAAAACACAACATTATTAATAATATAAATAAATAAAAAATTTGTAACCCCAACAAATTACTAGCCACAACAAAAATTCATCACCAAGGTTGTCAAATTGATTAAAATGTCAACATTGACCAAGTTAAACAACCTAGCCTAGCATACGTAATAGGTTAGTAAGCTACTTGTTAAGTAACTTAACTAATTACTTAGTAGTTTAGCCTAGGTGTACCTAATATGCTACCTATTTAATATAGGCCTATTATGTAGTTTACTCATTAGTGTAAGCCTTTTAGGTTAATATCTTAAATGGTCTAGGTAGGTACTCAAAATGGTTGAACTTACTAGGTAAACCTACTTGTTATGTAGGTAGTTTACTAACCTAGGCCATGTAAACTTAGTAAGCATTTATAATAGTTTAATGTCTATTCCTTTCTATATTATAACATATTAAATTTGAATTTAAAAACTTATTTAAAAAAACACATTTTTTCATATAATTGTTACAAATATATACTATTGGATTATGATTCAAGATTAGAGTTTGGGACATATAAATTAATTAACATTTTTTTTACAAGTCTATAGTAACTAAAATAAATGTAGGGTGCATTTTGGGGGGAATTTTACATGCAAAACAATGCAATATATATATTTAAAGAAAATGAAAGAAATAAACTTGGAGATATTAGCAAATGATAAGAGACATACCTTCTTTTGTGTTTTGTTTCAAATTTTATTTAATTAAAGAAAAATTAAGGCCAAATTTTTAGTTGATGAAAATAAGTACATGTTTGGATATTGCAAAATTTTATGAAACCCTAACTTTAAATGCAATAGGCATATTCAAGTTCATTTCCAAATAACCCATAAGTGATTTAGGTAAAGCTTAAATGAAAGCCTAACCTTAAATATAATACCCACGTGTAGGGTCGCTTCAAAATACCTAGTATGGAGTTTAAGTGCACCTTTGAATGAAAACTAAAGCCTAGATGTAATACTTGCATGCAAGTTCATTTTTAAATAATCCATAAATGATTTAAACAACTTTAAATCAAGACCCAACCCTAAATGTAATAACCACATGTAAAGTCATTTCAAAATAACCAATAAATGGTTTGGGTACCAAAAATATGTCTTTTTATATACCTGGATTAATTATTATTTTGAATTAATTTTCATGAATAATTATATAAAATAATGATATGAATAACTTATCAACATAAAAAAATTTAATTAAGATAATAAACTAAATATCAAATTATCAATTTGATTTTTTAAATCTATAATTTAATTATCTGAATAATTAAGGTTCAACCAATTAATTAATTAATTATAGTAAAAACTATGGGCTAAAATATTTTAGTCTTAACTATCAAAGGGGTATATCTTATGGCAAGGAATACTCAATGAACATGCAATAACCCTCTTTAGGTATCCCATAAATACATTGGGCTCCATAACGTATTTTGACACATGGAGGGATATTACATAGCTGTAATAAAACCTCCAAAAAAACCAATACCGTCATTAGGGTATTCAATAATTAAACACCTTGGGCTTACACTATTAGAAAGGTATTGTTCATGTTCAAAATTACACAATACACTTGCAATACCCCTTATAAGTTATCCCATTAATACATTGGCTTCCATAACATATCTTTTCAAACTTGGAGGGGTAATGCATAGCCATACCAAAACCTAAAAGGAAAACAATATTTGCATCATATTACAATAATATCTTAAACCATGAAACAAAAGGATATTTTTTAAAATATTTATTCCATGTTCAAAATAACATGCCTTACATATTGATTCAAATAATGAAAGTATTGCAAGGTTCTTCACATTGATGGTAGAAGGTCATTTGAACAAAGTTATGAAATTTAAATACAATACCTACATCATCATGGGATATTTGCATTCATCATGAAACAAGAATATTTTTTAAATACTTAGTTCCCCACCAATATATCATGAAATTCATGTTTTCAAAATTATTTATACACCCTACAATATGATTTAACATATATAAAAATGAATGTAATGCAAAATTGGTCATGTTGATGGTACAATGGTTTAAGGTTTAATGTAAAATTTACTAATTAATGTTAGAATTCAGAATTTGTCAAAATCAAAAAATTAAAAACTCATGTTTAACATTTTTTCAATGATGTACATATTTATGTTTTTCCCTTTTAAAGTTGTAAACTCATTTCAAAAAATAAAAACATCAAGTCTCTAATTTAATAATATTTTAATAATATTTTAATACATGTTTTAAGAAATTAATTAAAGCACATGATTTTTTACTTTTTTTAATGGTTCACATAATAATAAAAATGGTTTCTCCCATATATTAATCCTATGTATAATTGAAATTTTATTTAAATTTTTTTTGACAATAAACCCTAATTTCTAGCCTTAAATAATTATATAGTAGGTCAGTAATATTTTATATTTATAAAGATATAACACAAGTCCATATGTAAAATTTTTTTTTTATCATGTGTAATATTGGCTTAAATATTGGTTTATATATATATATATATATATATATA
>Ga0116231_10001902_pt1 | contig 43479 bp, 35 predicted proteins | sample S1TSphgellanicum_2_FD_89695 | JGI IMG/M metagenome (GOLD analysis project Ga0116231, IMG submission 89695) | Host-associated microbial communities from peat moss isolated from Minnesota, USA - S1T2_Fd - Sphagnum magellanicum MG | ecosystem: Host-associated > Plants > Peat moss > Unclassified... | reverse complement strand
TTTTTTTTTTTTTCTCCTTTTTTTTTTTTTTTTGTTTTTTTTTTCCTTTGTTTTTTGTTTTTTTTTTTTTTTTTGGGGGGTGGTGCACTATAGTTCCACTTGATCAAGTGTAACAAGACCTTTTCTTCTTTCTTCACTCAAATTGACACAACAATCTCCATGTGTTCACAATTGGGTTGACAAATTTTGTTGAAGTGGATTTCCATGGAATCCCATGTTTACAAATTCTTTGAATAATATTTCCTTTTCCCCTTTTGATTTTCTTGTTGTTGGGTGGAATATCTTTGAAGTTGAGAAGCAATCTTAAACAAAATCAATTTTATTATATCTTTTGTGTATTACATTCTAGTAGGTTTCAAAGTTCAAAGAGGTTGAGAATTAAGGGATCAAGAAGGTGTGAATTGAAAAAGCAAAACAGCAAAGGCTAGAGATTTACGTAATGTGCATTGTCAAAGTTAGAAATTGTTCTACCAAAGAGCTCCATGAATTGTTCGTTTTTTGGGTCACAAGCATCCTATTGCATCCTCCTTTTGTAACATAGGGGCTTTGTTTAGAACTTTTTGTAGAGCACACCTCCTTGTGTGTGAAGTAATGAAATATTGTTTGCTTCTTACATAGAACTATTTTGTAACAAAAGCAACAATAAAAATAGAAAAAATGTCAGCTTTCCACTAAGATATGCAATCTTTTTGCACAATTTTGTATATTGTATTCTTTTTTATTTAAGAAAAAACAAAATTTATGTTTTGTTGAAAATTTGATGCTAGCATAACATTGAGTTGTCATTGTGTTAACATGGCATGTCAATAGAGCTATGACATCACATTTTGTGTTAAAAAACATCTCATATATAAATGTTCAATAAATTTTTAATTTTTTTTGACACCGACTTACCATTGAGATAGCTCACTAAGTGGAAATGATGCATGAATATCGAAGGTAAGAAAGTAGGTAATGCAAATGGTTACTACGTATGTAGGCAAGGCAATTGATGACTATTACCTAGGTAGCTACCGTGTGGACGGTGAGTACACAACTAACCACCATGGTTAGTTATGGGACATGAATCAAACAAAAAATTGTTTCTTGTCCATGTGCCATCCACCTTGCATGATGCACCCCATTCACATTGGTGGCTAGCCTTTGATCCATGGTGTTTACTCAAGTGTAAATGGGTTATTTTCTAAATTTCCAATGAAAAAAATTATTCGAAACTCAATATCTAAGTATTAGTTTCTAAATTTCCAATGATAAAAATTATTTGAACTCAATATCTTAGTGTTATTTTCTAAAATTTCCAATGACAAAAATTACTCAAAACTTAATATCTTGCGCATCTTACTAAAGAGCCAAAATTTACAAGATCACCTCCATGAAAACCCTACTTGTCGAGGGCTTTTCCAAGTCAGTTGGGTACTTACAAAACACCATTTTTTGTGGCAAATTTTTGCCACTTGGTGACCAAAAAGGAAACAGCAGCAATGCAAGTTCTACAAAGGATTTTTTTGGAAAAAAAAGAAAAAGAAAAAAAAGGCCAAATGTCATCATATTTCAAGGGAAAAAAATCTAGAGGTTCTACCACAAAGGCTAAATGGGTCTAAAGATAGACCCCCCCTACATCTCCCACCCTTCAAATAGGCACCTCAAATCCTAATAGGATCTAAGAATAGACCCTACAAGTTCCCCTCTATAGGTACTTGAAATAGTAGGCACCTCAAACCCTAGATGGGTCTAAAGATAGACCCTGTCTTTGTCTTTTCTTGATTGTGAGATTGGCACCTCAAATCCTCTCCTGGCTGGGTCTAAAGATAGACCACCCTGGACTTGACTGAGATTGGCACCTCAAAATCCTCTCCTGGCCGGGTCTAAAGATAGACCCTGTGTTCTTCTTCTTCTTCTGTAGGTGATGGAGATTGGCACCTCAAATAGGTCCGGGGTGGGTCTAAAGATAGACCCTCCTTGCTGTTCTTCTGATTGAAATAGGTCCGGGTCGGGTCTAAAGATAGACCCTCCTCCTCGCAGGCAGGCAGGCAGGCACGCACACAGAGACAGTGGCGCGGTCTCAGCTGCTGCTGCTGCTGTTGCTGAGTCTCGAGAGAGGGAGTCTCTTCTCGAGAGAGAGGAGAAGAAGACTGGGGAGATGGAGCTCAAGCCGGCGCTGTAGTAGGTAGGCTAGCAGCAACAGCTGCGGAGAGAGAGGGAGAGGAGAGAGAGCCAAGAAGACTGTAGAGAGAGAGAGCTAAGAAAACTGCAGCAGCTGTCACAGACAGCGAGAGAGAGAGAGAGAGAGAGGAAATAAAAAGAACGAGGAGGAGAACGTAGTGCATTTAGAGGAGGAGGTATGGTAAAGGAAAAATGAGGGAGGAGGGGTTTGAGTTGAGAGCGGAGTGTCTTTGTGAAGACTGAATGAGAATCCCGGGAGCAGCGAGGGACGGCGGGAGGAGGAGCAGGGAAGGGAGAAGAAAAGGGGAATTGGATAAGTGGGCGAGACGGAGGAAAAGGAGAGAGAAGCTCTAGTGGGGAACTCTCCTCTTCCATGAACTATTTCTTCCTCTTCCTCATCTGTTTTGTTCCTCTCGTTTCTCTGAAATGGTCGTTGAGCAGGCCTGCATCGTCTTCGTCGTCCTCGCCTGGTGTTTTTTCCTACTCGCGAGGTAAAGCAGCATCGCCGCCGCCGCCACCAGCACCATCACCACCTCCTCCTCCACCCTCACCTAGCATACTGTACAGGCTTTTCGCATTGTTGTGGAGAACAGCCACACCTCGAGCACGGACACGAGCACGAGCGCGAGTGCCTCCTTTTCCTCCTCCTCCTCCTCCGTCGTCATCATCATATTATTCCCAATACTCTTACTTCGCTTCTCCTCCCGTGGTTAGAATCCCGACCTCGCCATCCCCCGTATCACGATGGTTTTCGTCTTCTTCTTCTTCCCATGGCGGCCGAACTCGAGCTCGCAAAGCTCCTTCGTGGACGAGCAGGGACAGGTTTCGTCGAACTCCTCCACTTAGCTCCTATGCCAGAGCTCGGAACGTAGACGGGGTTATCACCATGACGGCTTTTCTCGGGACTGAAGGATCTAATGTAGATGTCGACCTGGTGGTGCTCATGGCACATGTGCAAGCAGCTTGCAAGCACATTGCCTCGCTTCTTGCCACTCCGAGGGAGCTGCAGCAGGATTCGGCATCGTCGGCTTACGAGACAGAGTTCCGTTCCTTCGGAGGAGACGACGACCCTAGACCCATGATCACCATTTCGGTAGGGTTTGAAGATGATTATCACAATCCTCTTCTTCTTCTGTGTGTTCGTTATCTTCTCCTTGCCATCTCAGTTTTAGGGTTTACTGTCCTTGCTGCAATCATCTTGGCAGCAGCAGCAACTCCTCATGTCATCCTTCCTTCCTCCTCCTTGTGAAAGAACCTGATCAAGAAGGGGGGGGAAAGGGGAAAAGAAAGAAAAAAAGCAGCTGGATATTTTCTTGACCATGGCTTTGCAGAAGCTCTTTCCAAACCCCATTTTTACCGATGCATTCAAGAAAGACAGTGCATGAAAGAATCTCTCAATCTCTCACTCATGATGTTGAGTTGAGGAACTGCTCTTGTGACAAAGATACAGGAGAAGTGCAGGATTTTATTAGGACTGTATAGTTCAATGTTAGCATCTGTTGTGGAACATGGCTGAATTGAGTTTGTCTTTATGTCTTTTTGCAAAGTTTTGTGGAAGCTTGCTTGGAGGACTACTGATGTGGCACAAGAATTGCTGGCAGGCAGAATAACATACTCCAGATGGCCCTCAGAAGCTCAGGGCAAGTAGCAGCCATTTCTTCGCAGGAAGATGATGCACCAACATGGTTTGGAGATGGTCCATATATCGTTGTCTTTGATCCTTTGGATGGCTCCCGAGACTTTGATGATCACACACCCACTGGCACCATCTTTGGAATCTATCACCGGATTCTTGAAGCCGACCATCTGCCTCTAGGACAGAAGGCAGCCATCAATGTAATGCAGAGAGGGGAGAGGCTTGTTGCTGCAGGCTATGCACTATACTCCTCTGCAACCATGCTTTGCATTTCAGTTGGTTCAGGGCTTTATGGTTTCTCTCTGGATAATGAGGTTGGCGAATTTGTGTTAACCCACCCGGACATTCGAATCCCTGAACGAGGTTTGCATTCAAATCCCTGAATTAGGTTTTGCAGTTTCCATCCTGACTCAGTTCAGCACCTTGGTAATTTGACAGAGCATAAATTGTTGTCCACTTACCAATTGTTTCTTTCATGGTGCAAATTTTCTTAAATCTTGGTTGTTGTCAAACTATTTGCACACTCTTAAATCATATTTCAACAGTGGGAAAATGGTTCATGTGTCTCAAGCAAAGATGTTTTCACAATGCATGTTTAGGTTTAGGTTTCTGCTGCAAACCTTTTCAGGCTAGGGCTATGGGTTTCCTGCCTTCTCAAATTTTAGTTTGCAAATTTCTCGCCACAAGCAAGGATTTTACAGACCTCTGGTGTGGCAGGATTAGAGAAAATACTGTATGCATCTTACTCACCACAAAATTCATGTATGCAGGTCATATTTACTCTATAAATGATGGAAGGTACTTCGACTGGCCACCAGGCCTACAACACTACGTTGACACTATCAGGCAGGGGAGGGGGCAAAACCCAAGAAGATACTCTGCTCGCTACATTGCTTCACTTACAGCAGATCTTCACCGGACAATCTTGTATGGAGGGATTGCAATGAATCCAAGGTCCCAACTCCGGCTGGTCCATGAAGCAAACTCTTTGAGCTTCTTGGTGGAGCAAGGTGGAGGACGTGCCATTGATGGCAGGAGACGTATCTTGGAAATTCAGCCCACACATTTGCATCAGCGTTTGTCTCTCTTCCTTGGAAGCCGGGCTGATGTCTCAGAGCTAGAGGCATATGGTGATGTCCAGCAAGTCATCAACATCCACCCAGAGTATGATGATGATGATGAGCTGTGACCTCCTGTCACCACAAAGGTTTGTGCATTTTCATTCGGAGTTGGGCCCCATTTTTTACAGCATTTTCTGTATTAATGACTTTGATGTTGCTCAAGAGCCAGGAGTCCTCAAAAGATTTACTACCATATGCTTCTTTTTCAACACTTGTGCTTTGATGTCTTGGCAACAAGGCACTGACGTGAGGATTTTCTAGTCTTTCTGCAGACCTAAAACCAGGGTCTGCACAGAAGAGAGTAAATTTTGCAGGCTGATAGCATTTTATTTTGTGAGACAAGGTTTCTCTTCAGTACTCTTCAATTTGCCAGGACGTAAGTTATTGGCTGACACATCATTAAAGCTCTCACTTGCTCACTTATTATGTGCATGATGAGTTTTCAGGAAGCTGTGATAGTTCTCTTAGTGTACTTGCCGACTAAACTTGATCTGGATTTATCATGAGAATATGACCTGGGAACTGATGTGTTATGTCGTTTCAGATTAATTGATGTATGTAATCCTGTGTATGCAGTGAAGGATGCCCTATAAACAGTCCCCTCCCATAAATCAAACATTAATGCTAACAAATGAATTTCTAACATCAGAACTTTGGATGCAAGTGTTACACCTTGTGCTTTGTCACCAGTTATTATTGCACAGGTAACACATTTGGACATTATGTTGTGCAATGATATGCTTCATAGGCAGGTAGGTGCACATTGTAACAAATATCTTTTTTAATGTCATAAATCCAGGTGCGCTTGTTTGTGTCATTATGATGCTTCTAACCATTCTATAAGTCCCGGATGTAAGAGATGTTACTGTAGAAATGTCTTTATTTACAACTCCTTTTAGGGGTTTTTTTTTGCCTGTTATAATCGCCATTTTCCCAACACCAACATGTTTTGCATGCTTGAATTTTGGATCAGAGTTGAATTTCAATGGGAAAAGTAGGCAGCAACAAGCATTCCAAACGCATTGACAAAGTATGTGGTAGGTAAGGCTTGAGGTTTAGGGTGGTATCGGAATAAGGGTGTACTATCCAAGGCAGTAGTCAAGGTGATGCCTGCATTTTGGTTATGCCCTTATCCATGTACCTTACCTAGTGTAAAGCGTGACCGCATCTCACCCGATCTCCATTCCATTTGCATGGACGAATATTTCTCCAAAATGAAATTTTCCTCCTAAAAAGTGTTAAGATCCCTCTGGTGTAGCCCAGTGAATCTTAACCTTCTTCAGATGCGCATCAAATACACTGCAAAATTTCTGGCAGTGCTTGAAGTGTGATATGGCGATGGTGGTCAAGAGACTACCAAATCCTCCCAATTTGGTTTTCATGCGAATTGGCATATTTGTGGCGACACCAAGAAGAAGATGATGATGAAGAAGCAAGTACGCACTAGGCCGAAGTGGCACGCACTTTGTAGTCCTCCTCGTATGGTTTGGCAGCCAGCGTGGGCCAAGAACGACGCCAACCGTCAAGTCTAGTCGCTGGTGAAAGCAGCGAACTCGGTAGTTTCTTCCACTCCATGCATACCTACATGGCCATTGTTGCCACATTCGAATTTGCGTGCGTTGCGTGCATGGATGATGACGACGACGACGATGATCGCTATGTTGTATAAAAGAGTGAAAGGCAGAGTGTAACTGCTTTTCTCTTCTCTGCGTCGGAAGACATACTTACAAGTGTATGTGTGTGTGTGTGGAAGATCAGCTTCTTCCCATTTTTTTGGGATTTGTTTCTGTATTTTCTTTTACCAAATGTTGGCGTCAAGGCAAGCTTCCGAGGGTTTCTTTCTTCTCCAACTCTCGGCGGGTGCTCCGGTCTTCAGTGCGATCTGAAATAAAATAGAAATTGCGATGATCTCTGCACATTCATCATCACCTGCATCATGTATATACCGGTTTTCACTGAGGATTGATTGCAAAGTTCGGGATGCAAGCTTGTCTACAAGGTGTCTTAGATGTCAAAGTATGTACAATAAAGGAGTCTTCTCAGAGATTCTTTAAGTGGCTTGTGAAAGGTTTCTGCTCATGAGTGTTTCCTAATTTCATGAATTCTTCTTTCTCACTTGGCTGGCATGATCTGAGTGCTCCACTGCACTGCAGCTTCTTATTGTCATTTTCTGCTGCTATCTTTCATTCTCAGCTGAAGGCTTTGGTTGTCCCCTGTATCATAGGCCCTCTGCCTTCTTGTGTTGCATCAACACAATTATGCAGGCATGCAGGCAGGCAGGCAGGCTACAGAGGATGATTGATGATCAATGCTATCATTCCAGTAGTCTGATTCATACATGATCCATATGGTGGGTACTCTCTTTCATCTTCTTTGGCAATTCTGTGATGGTCATATTTTTGGCTTTTCTTTCATCTGACATTGCAGCAGCAGGTATGTCTGTTTTGCAAATACTGATTTGACTTGACTTGCTCTGGATTGTTTGATTTTTTTTTGTGTTTTATTACATCTGCTTAAATCCAAAACGTCTTTCATTGGATATTGTCATCCCAATTCTGCAGTTTGATTCAAGGCATCTCTTATGCTCATATTTTGTTCTTGCATTGGTGGCCAAGAGAGAAGGTTCAACACCATTGTCCAACATGAATTTGTATTGATCACAAGGATTAATTTTCTTGTCACAATAATTGTTCCATCATGGCTGCTGATCAGGCAGCAGTGTTGGATTTCAATGATGGAAGTTTGTAAATTCAGCTCAAAATTGGATCGATCCTATCTCTTCAATTCTCATGTTTCCATGTGATTGTCGTCCCTTTTGCCAGCTGATTCAAGGCATCTTTTATCCTCATATTTTGTTCTTGCATTGGTGGCAAAGGGAGAAGGAAACACCATTGAAGTTTTTATTTTTTCCTGTCTGACATGAATGTGTATTGATCACAAGGATTGATTTTCTTGTTGACACTATAATTGTTCCATCATGTCTGCTGAGGCGGCAGTGTTGGATTTCAATGATGGAAAGTTTATAAATTCAGCTCAAAATTGGATTTGATCCTATCTTCAATTTCTCATGTCTCCATTGCAATCAATTTCAATTCATTTCTCTTCAGATTTACCAGAATTTTCTACTCTAGTAATACAGCCCAGACTGGACTTTCTTTCCTCTGCAGTAGGTGCAGTAGTTGGTGAATCCACTTTTGATTTGTGCTGCTCCTGCTGTCACCTGCCCCTTTGTTCTTGACAATCTGGGTTGTAGCTTTAATCTTGTAGAATTCCCGTTCTCTTGCTCAATATTGATTTAAGACCTCTTCAGCTGCAAATGAATCATGTGTCATATGTGTAGGTCTAGGTTGTGCAGCCTTTTCCTAATATTTCTGTCATTAGGCAATACTTTCCTTTTTCTCTTTTTTGCAGCTTTGAATAATGATGTCCAAGCTGTGTTGTTTTCATGGGGATGATCCTACACCCATTTCTCTGTCATTATGGACATTTCACAGAACTTTTGTCTCTTCTTAGTCTTGGGTTCATTGCACCACATGATCAGCTTTGTAAACTTTTGTTATTTTCAGACAACAATCGGGCCACTGATTGTTTGAAATCTATTCTGACAGATACCATCATTGCAGTTGTCTAAGGATTGTTGTTGCAACTTACAGTGCAATTAGCAAAACATAAGTTCAAAACTTCATATAATTCCATGTATATCCTTAACAAAAACCTTTTCATTGCAATCATGATTCTTGAGCAATGGGAAGTGTTCAATCTGGTTGGGAGGGGCAGATGGGTCTTTGTCATCACCATCATCATTCTCCAACTAACATACTCTGTGTTTGTTTCTGTCAGGATGTTTGTAGCTTCAGAGCACAACAGCATATGTTATTTGATCAACAAGCTTCAGAGCTTGTAAACAGTGAACAAGTTGGTTGGGAGGAGGGGACAATATAATAACGTTAACAAAAGCTTCAGCAAAGGCTTGTTGAGCTGGAGATCTGTTGGAGCACAGAGCTGGTGTTTTTGTTGTTGTTGTTCCTGAATTGTTGGATTTTGGTGACATTGGTTATGGTGGGGGCAGCAATTCATCATCACCTGATTCAATTTGAGCAGCAGAGAACAACACAAAGTCATTGCAAATTTCTGAACTGCCTTCTGGACAGTAGTACTTCACAGACTTGTTGACTGATCTTTTGACAGTCCTGATCCACCATGACCTCAGAGAAAGACTGTTGCCAACTACTAACCAAAAAACAGCAGAATTGAAACTCTTGGTAGCTAGCTAGCACCATTTGCGAGATCAATCTCTGACAGGATTTCTCAGTTCCATAGATCTGGAAAAGAGACCATGTTCATCAATTCAAGCTATGAAGAAGAAGAAAGAATCATGAACTTGTTGTTCAATGCTCTGGGATCTAAGTCTGTCCCATTGTGGTCAGTCACATTGCTTCTGATCACAGTGGAGCTTCTTAGAGTTGGGAAATTGCAGGAGATTTCATCACGTGGGTCTCAAACAAACATGCATAATTGCTAGCTATGACAATTATGCTTGAATTTGACATTCTATGAACGTATTCACAGAGGAGGAGATCAAAGATTGCAGCTCAAGCTGCACTAGAATTCCATGTGTAAGGGCCTGTCATTGGCCATCCAGATTATGACCAAAATAGTCAACCAATAACGATTTTGCCAAGGGATTATTACACCAGCATGAGTAGTATAAATCAGGCACTGTTGCTGCAGCAAAATGGTGAAGAGGTGTTGAGGAAAGGCCCATGGATTCCTGAGGAAGACAAGATTTTGGTGGAGTATGTTCAGCAGTTTGGAGCTTGGGATTCGAGCTCTATCCAGTGCAAAGGTTTGCTGCCTCGAACAGGCAAGTCTTCTTGCCTGCGATGGGTGAGTATGTTCAGCAGTTTGGAGCTTGGGATTCGAGCTCTATCCGGTGCAAAGGTTTGCTGCCTCGAACAGGCAAGTCTTCTCACCTGCGATGGGTGAACAAGCTCAAGCCTGACCTCAAAAGGTTCTTCTTCACCTTCCACTCTGACCTGTGACCAACAGTGCAGAGAAAGGAATTACTGGCAACAACACCCAAATTTGCAACACCCAAGTATTGGGTGCACAGCACTTTAAAACCTCCACTGAAAGAAAACCATAGTGCAGTTTGGGGACCTTCCAGCTCCTGGATATTTCAAAAAGTTTCCCTGGATGCCAGTACAATTACACGTTGTAATATCCCTAGGGTGGGGGAGATTTGTTGTATGGTGATCTGCAGCATTCATTTGAATGCATTTGGGCCATCCTTATAAGAGTGCACCTTGATTTTTATGAAAGGGGAGACACTGCTGTCAATGCCTTCCACCCAGTGAACTGAGGGTGAAACCTGAGGTCCAGGGTGGAATGCATTGCCAGCCAGCAGTGCCTCCCCCTATCCCCCTATACTTCCAAATGTGCTGTGTGTGATTGAATTTTGAGTCTCTCTTTTTTTGGGTCATGCAGGAGTGGATGTAAGTTTTCTTCTTCTGAAGAGAGGTTTGTGGTAGAGATGCAAGCAAAGCTGGGCAACAAGTGGGCCAAGATTGCTAGTTGTCTCCCAGGTTGCACAGACAATGATGTGAAAAACTTTTGGAGCACCAGGCAGAAGCGTATTTTATGTGCTTGCAGCAGCCAAAGATGATGATGATGGTGGCATCTGCAGGGAGCACTGATGTGTCTGCAGATACATCGGATCTCAGCAAAGGCCGTTCTTTGTCTGAATTTGGCACATTTCAGGTCAGTCTCAAGGTAAAGTTACTTCCATATTTTTTCAAATGATGTGCCAAAATATATATATAGTCTGCAATTTATTGAGAAAATGTATAATCTACAATTTATTTAAATATAAAGAGTGCTTAGAATTGAATTATGAGAATGTATCTAGAATATATTTTTAATAAAATATTTTATTGTATTTTATTATTTCATAACTTATCAAAAAATACTCTTTCATCTCAGGTGTTTCATAAAAATATACAAAGAATAACTTCCCTTAGCAGATAAGTGAGTCCCTTTGCTTGTCCCCCCATTTGCTGCTCCACCACTTCCATTGGAAACAGTGCTAAGTTCTCAGTGATATGAAGGTGGACATTTGACAGTTCACAACGGAATAGACTTCCACTAAAGCTATGTGCTTTGATCTGCAAAATGCTTGGGCCTGGGGGCAGTGTCCTAAAGAGTGGAAAACTGGTGGGTGGGCACCATGTGTAATAATGGTTATTGCAGTTCACAGTCCCACAATGGTTGATGGCAGAGAATTTCTGCCACCCTTCATGGTTGCACAAAATGAGAGCACATTCAGGGATCATCAACATGGAAGCAACAACCATTGCCTGCAAACATTTAACTCCATGGATATGGATGGCATCCTCAGCATTTAATCTCAAACACATGATTGCGTGCAGGCATGTTGTCCTTTTCAAAGGCCATTTCTTCCCCTCCTGCAGGAAACAAACATCCCTCCAGCTCAACCCTCTTTGTGATCAATCCATGGCTTCTTTCCACAAACTGGACTGAGCTTTAGACCATGTATGACTACTAACACATTTGAAGCTTCTCTCCCTTGATCTGGTGGCTATCTAAGTTCAACTTCATAGCTCAAATGTGTTTGTCTGCTCTCTGAAAACACTCAATTTTCCTTCAACTTAGTGGAATCTCTTGAGCTGACAACACACAATCAGTCTTGGTGTGGATAGTGCAATTGGGAAAAACCCATGAAGAAGACAAAGCCCCTCCATCCACCAAAATATTTGTCATCTGGAGATGGATTGCAGAAAGCACAGAACACAAAGCATGGCAACTATCAAATATTTTGTCAGTCTTTTACAGTTGGTAAACAAAGTTCCCTTCATCTTCAGCTTAAATCAGATCTCTACCCTATACCCCTTTGGATGTTTGTGGGTGATAGGGGAGACACAGTATGAGGTTGTGGAGAACCAAGGAGGGCACAGTGGCTATCCTCAAGCTGTGGCACCATGCATAACGGTCACCACTAGGACAGCTCAATCACAGAAGCACAGGCCTTGTTTGCGAAGAGGTGGCAAGAATTGGGTCAAGACAGCAGCAAGCAGGGATGAAGCAGAAGCAGCAACAGGGCAGCAAGAGCCAGATCTTGTGGGCATGTCACTCATCCACAACAACAATGGACAAGTGGCTGATGTATTTGGGGTACCACTCGCAGATTCATCACAACAGACCAATAACAATTACTTGGATTTCCTGCTTCACTCTGAAGGGTCACCAGCTCTACAAAGCATGCAGGTATTTAGTCCTGAGCTCAATGCTCTAGCTACAAATGGGAAAAGCTTCCTACACTGCATACTGAAGATTCTTCAGGGCTTCTTCATGACAAGAACACAACAGATTCATCTAGCTCTGAAAGTGTGATCACATGTTTTGCTGCTGATGTCTTTGACTCCTTAGAGCCTTTATGCCCAGCCCCTACAGAATGGCGGGTGGCTCGGTTAACATAAAACATTTTTGACTTGTTGTGCAACCATTGTGTCTCTTGTCTACTCTTCATCCATCAGTTGCAAAGGCAATGTCCTACAACTTTTAGACAAACCACAAGAGAGCCTTTATTCCAAGAGACCAGAAACAAAGGAGAGACACTTAGACCATAGCAAATGTGTAAGTTTCTGCAAGGAGAAATTCCCTCAAATGTGCAAATAGCGTGACTATTGCCAAAAGGCAGATATGTTGAGAGGGGCTGTTCTCTAGGACACACACTCTGATATAATTAGAGAAAGTCATATAAAAGCAAAGAGGTAGAAGTTTATACTGAAAGATTTGTGGACCTCCAGATCTCCATCAACCTCAAGAGACACTGACTGCTTCCATGTTATCAAATGAGAGAAAAGCAAACAGTAAATTGTTGTCATAACACACTGATCACATAAATGTTCAATGGCAGTCAAATTGAGAATGTTTCGAACACATCTGTATTCCTCCAAGTTTTACATACTCTGATTGAAGTTTTAGATGAACCACAGGGCTATAACCTAGAAAATAGTATCTACTTATTTGCCAATACACACTGCTATGCACATGGGCTGTATGTAAAAGACTGGTAATCACCAATTAGAGGCTATGAGACAAAATCCAAAATGTTCCAAAAATAAATTAATTGTAGACCAGATCTCCATGTGGTAAAGTAATGACATATGATTTTGAGATAAAAAGTCCATGACTACTGCCTATGTTTGATGCTAAGATAATTTGTACACTGACCTTAAACAGCAATTATGATCCAGAACCTGTTTCTAATTGGTGAGAAGTAAGAATTCTGTACCTAGTAAACTTAGGAAATCTGGTCTCCTGGAATGCAAACTTTCAAGTGATTAACCAACCCTTGAATGCTTCTTTCCCTAAGCAATGATAATTCCAAAATGGCTTCATTAGCATTTTTTGATGACTTCTCTGATTTTTCCATCCAAAAAGCATTAGCAATAATGTATCCTCATGACAAGACAAGAGACAAGAATTCTACAGAAAAAGCTGTTCTGGACCTCAAAAGGCTTCCCTTCTGATGGGTTCTAGCACATAGTATAGAGAATAATACATGAATCCTTGTCAAAAAGAACGAATCAGTTGTTGGGCAGATTAAAAAACACATGAAGGCAAAATAGTTTGAAATGTTCATGACCAAAAACTCCATTGGTAACAACGTTTTTTTATATTGAAGCCTCTTTTCAAAGCTGTTTTTTATAGGAAAAACGTCATCAACAGTGCCCTGTGGCTCCACACTTTGGAGAAAGGTGGCCATTGTGGGCAAAAGAAATGGGTTAGATGACTGGAGAGGAATGAAAATGCTGAAGCATCTCAATCAATCTTGTTAGTAAATCAAGTTTCTTTCTGACAACTCCCTACTAGATTTCTTGCAACTCCTAACGTATTGTTTGGTGGACAGTCAAGCTTTTGATCAAAGAAATAAATTTGGTTGGAATCAGTATGAGTTCTACCTAGATCCTAATAAGTAATTGCCTCACATGGACATGTCCACCAGTTTACCTCCCTAAAAGTCTTTTGGATCTTGACACCTTTTGGTCTCATTGTTGCTGAGCAACTCCATAAGTGCTGCCATCTCCTGTTTTTGTCTCTCCATCAGAAAACCCTGTGCCATTGATGTAATGATTGAAGCCAGAAATCCAGCCATCATGAGAAGAACAACTGTATTCCATACGAATGCAATCGAGAAGCTCCCATGCACAGGCTGCCAGAAAGAAACACTGTGATTAAAACCCTATACTTAGGTTGCAAAAGGAGTAACAACACAAGCAAGCCATGGTCTCAACCAAAAAGAGGAAGAGTAGGAGCTGTTCATGCAGTTATGATACCTTAGCATCCACTTTTCCATTGAAGCTGTCCTTGGCATTGCCCAAGGCAGACATGATGCGGGGCGAGAGGTGGGCAAAGGCAGGAACATGCAATATGGCCCACTCCAAACCTGCTTCAATCACTTCCAAAAGGTGTGCATTGCATGCAAGTATAATAAACACTGTCTGCCCCCACCCAGAATCAACATCAATCTTGTCAGACACACAACAACACCAGATCTAATTCCAACAAGGATGCAGGAACTTCAGAGGAGTACATGAGCATACCAACAGCAAACTACTTTGTACACCTCAGAATGCTTGTGGCAGAGTCCTGACCAGATTTGAGAGAGAGGGTTCACCTGGATATGTGTCTTAATCAAAGCTTTGCCAATCAAAGAAGCCAGGAAGAACTTCCAGAATGGGACAAGAAACTGCCCACACATGATGCCTGCTAGATCAAAGAGTGGATTTGGCACCTGCACACATCATCATTTCTTAGATAAGGATCACTGAATGAAAAAAAACCTTCTGCTGCACTGAAAGGAAAATAGTACTCACAATGACAAAGCACACCCATCAAACTCTGCATTCAAAAGCTACAATGCTCTTATCCATACAAGTTGCAATAAAGCAACACAATTACTATCTGGAAGAGGGAGAATACCGAAGCAAAAAGGAGGATCGTAAAAAAGCCAAATTTGTGAAAGCGCAAAATGGTCCACCGTTTCAAAAAATCAAACAGGCCAGTACTTCCTGATTCTTCTGGGTTCATGAGATCATCAAACTCCTTCACTCTTTGCCCTGACAACCGTGCTGCACTGGTGCAGAAGTTTACCATTAGAGAATCCATTACATCCTCTGTTCAAATCTGGGATCTCATTGATGCCTACTTCTGAGATTTGTTGTGACCTCCATTCTACACTGCAGTCAACCAGAATTTCAACAGAACTATGCCTAAATCCTAATCAGAAGAACTGATAAGAAAACCACTGAAGTCTACTAAGTTGAGCACCAGGCTTTTCTTGCTGGTGGTCAAAGAGGGGAAGCTGGACAGACCTGCCCGTGAAACAAAGTAAGGGGGGAGCTCCCCAAGCGTGGTGCCTAATCCCCATAAAACAGCTTCCAGCTGCACCTGCAGTAAAACCTTGTGAAGAGGAACCATGTATAGATCAAGCCCATCTGCAACAAGGCGGGGGTACATCGGTGGCCCTATGAGAGAACAATCCTTTGTCTGCCATGATGATGCAAGTCCAAACTGGGGGGTGTCGTATGGTGCGCACTTCAAGTCTACACGGCCACACTGTGTAGCTCTTATTGTAAACAAAGCAATATGTGGCCCCAAATACAACACAAATGTGTGCAGACCTGAGCCTGTTCACCAGCACTCCACCACATACAACCATGCAGACATACAACATACATCAGTGAAAGGCAGCCAAATCAAACAAACCAGCACTGAAAAACACAAAATAATGTTTGCTCTAGAAAGTAATCCACCCTCAAAGCCAGGAAAAAGACAAAGAGGGAGCACCTAGTCCGATGGATGATGCTACGCCAAGGCCTACCCACCAAATTCCAAAGCGCAAGTATGCCAGCACCTCCCGGACATACTGTATTTCAAAAAAACCAGCAAGAGTACACTGCTAAAGGACATACTGGAGTAGTGACATCAATTTCATAACAGGAGACATAGTTCAATATTCAGACTCAAAATACTTCTATGTAACTAGACAAATTAGAGAATCATGTTGACCTGACATGGCAAAAGCTTGTGTAGAGACCCATTAAGTTCACATAACAGATGGTTGAGAAGTATGTACATAACCATGGTAGAAAACATAGAAGCAGAAAACAGTAAGTGGGTGTTGCAAGGCCTCTATCAAAGTTAGGTAGGTGATGGCTTTTGAGAATTTACTACTGAAGAGTCTAAAGGTGAGGAACAAGAGATTGCCTTCAAAACAGGAGATGGGTGTTGACTAAAATTATCCCCATTGCAAATCTCAAGAGGCAGTCCGTTCAGGATCTTTACATCATCAGCACAGGCGTCAAGTTATTAAGTGATCACCAATCACAAGAGGCCCAAAGCAAGTATATGCTATGTTTACACTGAAGTTATTTGACTGGTTGACAAGCTCTATTGACATGGCCGCCACTTGTGAGTCTATGGCAGCTTGAAAACACAATGCAAAAGGCTCCAAAACAACTTTAGGACCATTCTTCCCTGTACATTATTGTCAGACTCAAGTGCTCTGTTTCTTACTGACTGACAAAGGAGGGTGATAGATTGATACCTTCTCATGGGGACCATCCAAAATTGCCAGAGTTGTGATATTAATGAGGAGAAAAACACAAAAGGCAGAGACCATGTGCTGGTGAACAATCACATAAGCTGAAAGTCTCCGAAGTTGCTGTAACACTGATAAACTGAATAGCTTAACCGTTGCCATTGGTCGCTTGGTTAGCACTAAGCCTTCACGTTGCTGGGCATGGTCCCGCTTCAGCTCTGATAGCACACCACCCACAAAAGTACTTGTCAGTCATGCCATTTGCCACCATCTTTCACAATCCAGAATCTCATTGCTGATCACACACTTGGCCATTCTGGCAATGTAAAAACAACAAAGATAATCAAAGCTTGCCCCAGTGGACACTTTCCCAAGATGTCACTAAGAGAAGCAGTCCAAATTGAAATATACAATCTATACAACTTGAAACATACAAATTTTTATCTTCTGTTTCAAACCTCATATTCACACTAAAAGACCTTGTTAACCATTTTTCTGAGCTCAATCAAGCCTGCAACTAAACCCCTGAGAAAAACTGATGAAATAAATGAGGGTTGATCATTGCATAGAAGTCTTCATGTTAATGACGAAGATACAGACAGATTCTAAGGCTTTATATGTGTGATCTTCTGTGTGCAAAATTTTCTGATCCCAGGGGAAAGAATTGCAGCAACGCATGCGAAATTAGGGATTCTAAAATCAAACCCTAAAATCTCAACTCTTTGTATCTATTCCCAAATTTTCCACTAGCAGATTGATCGATGACTAAGACATAATTTGTGATTCTTCCACTTCGAAACATGAAGCCGCTCGTGTACTGAGGGAATCATGACTTGAACTAGAGAAACGTTGGAAAATTCCTCATACCCCAATCGCCATTTCTGAGCTTGCACAAACTGCAGCAGCCAACATGACGAACATTTTTGGATCGCTAAAACAGAGATTCAAAGGAAACTACACAAAGCATGCAAGTTTGCAGTTGGGAGCTCTGAAACCGATAACATTCTAACGGGAGGGGACAAATAGTATGAAGAATTAGGGCAAAATTAGGGTTTAGAAGGAAAAAAAGGTCAGAGAAACCGCAAGTAGAAAGGGGCTGCTTCCTTACTCAGAACCTCCGACGAGTCCACCCCATTTGTTGTCGAAGTGGTTGCGCCTCCGCTCAAATCCATAGCTCCCCTCTATCTTCACGAAACCAAAGACCTCATGCGTGTATATGTGTGTGAGTGTGTGCCACCCCACTCTCTCAACTCAAATTCCTCGAGGAAACCGAGACCGCAGCCCGCCAGATTGCAAGCTCTTTGTCGATTAGACCTGTAGGAGTTTTAGCAACGTTCTGCGACTGCGATGACCTGAGACTTGCGCAGTACGTATACGGGAAATCGTTGGTGGTGCGAGAATAGCAGCAACGGTTGGGAGACAAAGAAGATATGGAGCGGGCGCACAAAGAAAGAAACACGAGGTTAGTTATACAAGCGCGATGATGACGAGAAGAAGAGGACGCCAAATTGTTGGCTCCGTCTTCCACCAGCGATGGGGGCACAGAGAAAGAAACAAGAGGTTAGTGATACAAGCGCGATGATGAGAAGAAGAGGATGCACAATTGTTGGCTCCTTCTTCCACGAGCGATGATGCACCACCACGGTTGTGCGTGAATTTGCATCACCATCTCTGCGGCGCAACAGCACCGCACACACGCACGCACGCACGTCACCGCCACAAAAACCGACACTACGGTCGTCGTCTCCTACCCGCCGGCTCTTGGAAATCCGCTGGCTTTGGGAACGTTGGGAACATGAGACATGATGATGCGCACGTTGATAACCAAACATATTAATAATAAAATTTGACGAATATCTTACTGTTCAGGGCAGGAGATTTATTTTTTATTTTTTATTTTTTGAATTCAACTATGAATAGAAATTGTGGCCAACTTGACTCAATACTACAAAATAGTTCTCCTTTTTTGTCGCGTTTATTTTTTGTGTGTGAAATTTCACGCACTTGTAAAAATTTTGAAGAAAATTCACACAAATTTTGCAATGATTTTTACATTTATGTTAGGCATGGGTTTGTACAAGGTAAGTAATAGAGTAGATATAAGTTGGGTGTGTTCATGGTAACATGAGCCATAGCAAGTGTAACCATTGCATTGTTTTTTTATATTTTTTTTGGGTCAATTTTTTTTTAATTATTATTTTGTTTGGATAATAATATTGCAAATATGTCATATTAGCATGTTGGTAAAAATGAAATGAATCCAATGACTATGAAGGTTCCAAAAAGATTATTTATGCAATGTAACCATGCTTTGGGTGTTTAATCATCTATTTTTAAGAAAAAAATTAATTGTTTTGAATGATAGTTGACAAAAAAATTATATTATAAATTGAGTGAGCAATCAATGGTTCATAACAATCAAATTTATTCTAGAACATGTTAATTGTCAATCATAAGGGTTTAAGGTTTCAATGGCATAGTTCATTGTTGGCAAGTCTTTGGTATCTTATATATTAAAGCAACAGTGATGTCTCTCTATTTGTGTGGGCAGTGCTTGGAAAATTCTTCCAATCACTGACCGTTCCCTGTGGAGCTTCCTTAGATGTAACTAACTCCAGAGAAAAAAGAAATCAGGGGCAGTCTGATTTTTTGGGGCAAAAGATTTGGTAGACCAGAAAAAAAATATTTAGGCCTTGGACAGCCCAGAATCTTTTTCTTCTTTTTTTTTGTATTGACCAAGACTACCTTTTTTTTCTTTTAGCTACTGTCCGTCCCGGTTAAAGGGACATATGAAATGTCCACCCGGCTTGATGACGGGACGAATTTAGGGGAAGACCAGAAAAAAAATATTTAAGCCTTGGACAGCCCAGAATCAATTTTAATTTTTTTTTGTATTGACCAAGACTACCTTTTTTTTCTTTTAGCTATTGTCCGTCCCAATTAAGGGGATGGATGAAATGTCCGTCCGGCTTGATGACAGGACAGATTTTGGGGAAGCTTTTTTTCTTTTAGCTACTGTCCGTCTCGATTAAGGGGATGGATGAAATGTCCATCTGGCTGGATGATCACAAAATAATAATAAAAATAGAAAACACATAAAAATAAAAAAGTTAAAAGTTTCTAAAAAAACTAAAACGCGAACCAAGTTTAAAGAAACCAAGGGATTTCATAGTGGCCGAACATCACGGGCACCAACTAGAAGTCCTGAATCATTGTTGTGATGGTGGAAGCTCAAGCTCGAAAATCCTCACAACATTGTTGGCAAGGGGGATTAAGGATTTTGTTGTGATGGTGGAAGTTCAAGCTTGAAAATTCTCACAACATTGTTGGCAAGGGGAATTAAGGATTGTGTTGTGATGGTGGAAGTTCAAGCTCAAAAATCCTCACAACATTGTTGGCAACTGGGATTAAGGATTGTGTGGGCAAGAAATATGAAGGTGTAGAAGTGTTAAAGTTCTTGACAACATTTAGGAACTTTTCAAGAGCATCAAAATTGTTTGGGTGCTCAAAGTTATTTGAAACCATGGAATGTTACAAGATAGCAAGCATCAAAACTATTTGACAAGGAATATGATGAGTGCAAGATGGCAAACACTCATCAAAATGTGTTTTCAACTAGAGGACAATGAAGATGACCATCAATCTTCTTTCTTCGAAACCTTTCAATAATATGTCCATAAGAAATGCAAAACTTTTTCTTCTTCTTTTTCAATTGGAAGTGGTCTCATGTGTGCATCATCATATTATGTGTATTAAGGTTACTTTTCGAAAATCAAATATGTGAGTAGTTCATGATTTAATGCTTGCATTCTCCAATAGTAAAGTTCAAGGGTTGACATGCGAAGGTTGAAAAAGGCATGTGAGCTATCATGTGGTGCATGAATTTTGTTAAGCAACAATTTTTGTTTGTTTTCTTCTTGTTGTTGTTTTCAGTTTGGTATTAGTAATTTCCCACCTTTTTCAATCCCTATTTTTTGGAATTTTTATAAGAAAACTAGGGAATAAATAGATAACCAATCTTGGATGTGAAAATTATTATTCAATGATCACATATTGAACATTGATGGAGTTGTTTTAAACAATATATAATTAAGCCTAGCTTCACATTTGGGGAATGCCTTCACCCATGGACCTTAGACCCACCTAAAGTACAAGGCAAATGATGGATATGTAGATCGTGATGCAACCATCCTTCTAGGTTTGGAAGCATTTTACACCTACTAGTGTTTATTAAAAAACACCTTACAACTACTGATAGGTGAGGGGTACCTCCACAATTAGCAATTAGAAGGCATTTCTCATGGATATAAAGTGCCTTCTTCTAACACTAATACAAATTCCATAACCTAGTGTTTTATATGTTTTGAACCATTAATTTTGAGAAATATTATTTTCATAACATGTTTAAACCAGTAAAAACAAGAATAAATGATTCATTTTTGACATTTTGAAAATTCCATGTCTTAGATTAATTACAATTCTTGCAATCATAATAATTATTTGAATATAATTATTATAATTATCCCCTATGCTTTTGATCAAAAGTATTGGTAAACTACCTTACAGATATCACTAGTAGACATGTCATTAGTTCAAAAATTTATGTGAAAGTTTGAATAGTTTAATATGAAATGGACTATGATAAATAATATAAAATGATGCAAATCATGGCATTTAAAAAAATTAGTCAAAACTTCTTGTATTCTTAAATTCTTCATTTGATAGTGACCTATTTTTAAAATTTTCATTTTGACATTATTATGATTTTTTTTTGAATTCACATTTTTTATTATTTATGCATGAGAAATATAATGTTATCATTCTAAAAATCCATTACCATCCTTTTTTTCTTAAAATTCATCCATTTTTTAAAATGTGTTGCAACATGGAGAATTAAAATTTTGATAATGTTAATGTTGAATATGGCTTTACATTTTAAGTTCATCTATAAATTTTTTCAATTCACAATTGTGACAATTCAAATAATCCCATTCCATATCATTCAAGAAAAAAAAATTCCTACTTTCAAATGTGAACAATTTTCTTTACCTTGTACAAATAATTTCCAATAAATATAATCTTCATCCAAAAAAAATCTTTTTGGTTTTAGGGTGGGGTGGGGTGGGGCTAAGTAGTTCATTATTTCTACATTTAATTAGACAATGAATTTATTTTTAGGGAACCCATCATTTGAAAAGGAAACTTTCATGTCAAAACCATCATATCACAATAAGTAATGTGGTTTGTGCCATTAAACACATATTATAACGTGGAATGAATTTTGAAAGGACAAATGATAAAGTAAGTCAATGACTAAATGTTTAAACTTTCACAAAATTTATAATCTTAAGACTTAGAATCCTAAGGCATTATTCCTTTGCCTTTGGAATTCCAAATGTTTATGTAAAGCTCCACTTGATGCACCCATGGCCATTTAAATTGCTCAAAATAAATAAAAAATGAAGAAGATATGTGATATACAAGTTGGGGGAGGGTGAGGGATTAATGTTTGTTGATACGCTTGTTTAAACACTTTGTGATACCAACACATGGTTGAAAATATTTCATCCTACTTAAACATGCATCATCCATTTTCAACACCCTATATGTTTCAAAGGCATGACATTTATGTGCAAAACATATGAACCCACGAAAGAACAATTTCACACAATTTCCATGACCAAATTATGGGATGAAAAGTTTGTGATGTACATTTTTAAAACTCAGTTCAAAATCTTTTTTTAATTTTTTATTGTAATTTGAAAGGATCTTACACTATGTCCCCACAATTTGTGCCCTTGCCATTGGCCTAGGCTAATATAGGTGATGAATATAGTTGGAAATACAAAAAGTCTCTTTGACTCCAACATGCACCCAATAAACCTAGTTTTTTATTTTCTTAAAGGATAGATCTTACACTTATAAATAACAATAACATCCCTTTTACTCTCAAGGAGTAGCCATAAGATCCCTCATATTTTATACAAGGGATATTCATTGTTCTAAGGTGCTTTCCAAAAGTGTTCAAAAAATTTCTCCAAATGCTTTAGATCTTGGTGTGTGCTGAAGGCTGAATAATTAAATGGCATTGTTTTAGTGTATGAAGAATATGCAAATAAAAATTAAATTAGAGATTTTGGAAAGTCATTTATGAGTTTAACCACCACAAATACCCATTCTTCTTAGTGCATATTATGGTGTTTGCATGTTCTTAGTTCAAGCTAGTTCTTTGACACATTGTTATTACATTCCTCCAAATTCTTGGAAATACCAATCCATTTGGATGACATTGTTTCTTAGTGGCTATTATTTACCTTGTAAATAAAAAAGTAACTAATTCTAAAATATCCAAATGCATTTTCTTTTCCTTGTGTTATGTTCGTGTGAACCAATATTGCACACATAAATATATTACCTTGGTATATTCATGGGTATATATTAAGGTAAATCTATACCCTATATTTCTTATTTAAATTAACTACATTTTTAATTACCCTACTTTATTGGTAGTTATTTTAAATTTATTTAATGTGTATTTTACTTGGTTAATATGTAGTTGAAGCTTATCCTTATCCAAGGAGGGTAACTATGTGAATATGGTAAATTAAATGTATACACATAATCATTACATAACATATATACATTTTCATATTTTGCAATGCATGTGATTATAATGGATTTATTCAACTTACAATTATTGATTATTGATTTTTTTTGGCATTTTTTAATTCATTCCATTAATTACCTTGAAAAAAACTCTTGCCATGTGCTCTTGAAACATTTTACAACATTACTAGCATTTTCCATTATAAAAATCCTTTCAATATGTTTTTATGTTATGGATTGATTTCAGTATATTTTGTCAATTTTTATTTTATTTTTTGAAATTTCATGTGTTTGTGTTTGCAATGCCAATTGCACAAATAATTATATTTCTTCAATTTGAAATGTGTCATACTTGTGTAAATTTTTTTTACCCTACATTTCTTCACATGGTATGTATAGATTAAATAATGAAATATTCACCCTTACCTTGTAAACAAGGTAAAAGTTCATCATTTACCTTTAGTTGCTTGAATTGATAATTTTGTAAAACCTTTATAACTTTGCCTAGCTAATATATTATTGAAAATTTTATATTTACCCTTATCCAATTGATATATCAAAATGATATACCCACCCAACAATGGTGTACCAATATACCTTATAAAAATTCATCAACTAATAAAATATTTGACATCTCTTCAAATTTGCAAGTTTATAGTTTGCACCATGATTTTTTTTTTGAAACCTCTTGTGTGATATGTTCAAATTTTATTTGGCTTTTGATGCGTTAATAAACAATCAAACCTCTACTCATTATGTTGGGCACATTGCCATTAAACCCCTTACCCAACATTATGGGCAAAGGTTAAGCCATTCTATGAAATGAAGGTCTAAGCTAGGAGATTAACCTTCTTACTCTTCATGGGTAGTAATGTTTTTTTTTAAGAACTTTCTTTTGGAACCATAGAGGTGACCATTCATAGAAAGATGTAGAAGATTTGGCTATGGTAATTTAGGAAGATTTAACCTTATGTGGTTATAAGCCAAATATGAAACATACATTTTTAATTATTTTTTCATATATTTAGTTACACACTAGCAACCAAATATAAAGATCTAGTAATTTTTCAGTTACACATTGGAACCCAAATATAGGGATATGACCAAAAAAATATCATTGTTGGTAATTGAAAACCTTCAAAAACATATTTTTTCAATCTTTGAAATTTTGCTTCTTTGATGAAATTTATCAATAAAAAAAGGTTGATGATTAGGGTTTAAATGAATGCCACCATCAACCTAAACATCCATTTTTGTTGGGAAAGTTTAAAAATATGTGTGGAGGGTAAAGATCATTATTAACATGACATTAATACAAATTTAGAAGGGTGAATTTTTTTTAAGGTGTACTACTTAGAACAAAAATGACCTAGTCTTTAACAAAGTCCTTTTAGCCATATTTTGATCCCCATCAATATTAATGAATAAAAAAATGTCAAATATTTTACAATATAATACTTTAATCCATCATGATTTCAGATTCCATTAATATCATCCATTTTGTGTCCTAGGTATGATAAAAGAAAATTAGATAAAGGATTGCATAAAACGATGACATTGTGATAGAATTTTCATACTTTAAAAAATTTAAACTTAAAATCAGGTTGGTTTTTACCTTGTTTATTTCTAAAAGAATTAACCAATAACAACCAAATTATTACTAAGTTGATATCCACTCAATAGTGTATTATGTTGAGAGAACCAATTTGTCTTGAAGTTAGTTGAAAACCTAAAACCCAAGAAAGTTATATTACAACCCTTTGAATTCAAAATTTATTTAATTAATGAATTATTTAATGCTAATTAAGGTTAATTTCAAGGTTTAATGTGGTTGCCACTGCATTGCATGGTGAAGAGAAAAACAATTATTTGTATTAAATGAACAATTCCTCTTGGGCATACTATGTTAAATTATTATTTTTGGCTTGTTTTTGTGTGTATTTTATTGTTTTGTGTTTATTCTTTGTTGAATATTGTTGTCTTGTTACTACTCATCATTGTTTTGTGATGCTACCATCACCTTTCACTACTCAACACCACCTTGTTGCTCATCATTGTGTTGCTACTTTACATTGCCCATGTTGTTTATCATTTCCCTTGCTATTTTTTATCACCTTATTGCTAGTATAGGTACCAACATTGCTTTTGCCTACTACTTTGTTGTTGTTGTTTGTACTCACCTTGTTCTTCATCTTACTTCGCTTATTTTGTGGTGATGGTACTTCCCCCCTTGCCTTCAATGTGCAAGTTGTTTGTAATTAGAACATTATGGAAACAAGAACAATGGCCACTGTTGCACTTTAGAAACATGAATTTTTTTTCCATTTTGGTTTTGTTTTGTTAGGTTTTGTTTTTGTTTTTCTTGTATGGTTCTTTTGTTGTTTGTAGGTGTATGTTTGTATATTTTGTTTAGGTTTTGAGTTTTGGGTAAATAAAGGTTTGTTGAAGTTTTGTTGTGATTTGTTTTTACAAGATCATTTATTGCAAATTACACTTTGATTTGAAGTGAAAGGGAGTCATTTTGACTTGCATTTTTTTAGTGCATCTTTGTAAACAAGGACAACATTTGACCTCATTTGCACTTTGCATATCTTCATCAACATATTTTTTTGCATTATGCATCATCTTGAGAATAATGAACAATGATCTTGTAAATGTTTGTAATTGTTTACATTGTGTGCATGAGAATGGTTGATTGAAATTAAATAATCACAATTGCCAAAATTGGAAAAACATTAAACTATTTGACTTTCTCAAGTCTAGTTTCAAATTTGAAAATATGAGGAATCAATCCACGTAGAAAGGGGTTCTAAAATTTTCATGAATGAAAGTGAGATTGCATTGAAGGAAATAATTTAAAGAGGAAAGGTCTAAGAGATTTTTAACATTGCCAAATTCATAATTGGAAAATGATAAAATATTGCATTTAATCATGAAAAAATTGCATGAACAAAGAATTAGTTAGAAACCTCATGGTAGAAATTTTATGTGTTTGGGTATATACTGTGTTAATGATGGGTCAAAAGTGGATGTGAATGTCCCCCAATTGATGCGTTATGTGATCTTTTATAATAATTTAATGTCCTCTATAATTCCCAACCAAAGGACAAGGTTGAGGAAGGTCTAATGTTTATTTCAAGAATAATGGTATAATTACATTGAGGAAACATGCGGATGCAAATCATGGATTAATTGCTAAAAATTTTGAGGAAGAAATGAACAATAACATGAAAAGTTCAATGGAAATATAACCTACAAGAAATGGCCCTCTTGTTGTTTTCCTTTCTAAAAAAACCTTTATCAATAAATATTACCAAACTTGGTTAAGAAGACAAAATAAACATGTCTTATTAGTTTTAACAAATTGTGTTTATGTTACTACAAGTTTCGATCTTTCGATGTCCAAAGGAGTGCATGATGTTTTTGCATTGAAGAAGATTGGGTGTCAAAACATATTATAATTGGCTTGTTTGAAATATTGAAACTTCAAGTCAAACATTGGCAAAAACTCTATAAAACCTTTTAGAGCAATATGGATTAATTATAAATATCCTTGTTTATGTGAAAGATGGAAGGTTAAATTTGAATACCATCATAATTATTTTAAACTCAATAGTTAGTTGTGAGACTTTGAATGTGGTTGAAAGTTTCCAAAACAAATATTTTGGACACGCCTATTCTAAGGTTGATCAATATGCCAACTATTGAAGAAAGAATGTGCAAAACCTTGAGAAATGTTTCCATCAAATATACCCAAGTAGTAGAAATGTACAACACTTAAAAAGTCAAGAAACTGAACATTTAGTATTGGATGAAAGCTTTTCTAATGAAGCTTGCTAATTTTTTTCTTAGGCCATGAGAATTTTCAAAATTATTATTATTTCCTTATATTCAGTTTAAAAGTTTTAAATTGATATTTTTAAAAATCTTAAAATATAACCAATTAATTAGTAAATAAGAACTAAATGTGAAAGAATCAATTTTACATGAGGGGAAAAAGAAACCAAGAAGGGTATTGAAATGGAGATTTTTGAAAAATGGAACCATCTAGGTTATTTGATTAGAAAATATCCAAAACTGGATTAACCAAATTTTTAAAAAAATTAATAACCAACCAATGTTAGTAAATACCATTTATTTGGTTTCAATTTTTGGCCAATTTTGGTTATGGTTTTCAAGGTAATTATTATGTACCCAAACCACCAAATTTACATTTCGAAGAAAAAAAAGTTCTATAATTGAAATTGAAATCATAAATTGACCTTTAGTTAAAACCAAACGAACATTAAACCCATTTATACATGTTCCAATTCTTCATTTTTCCTAATTAAATTTTTTTCAAACTAGAGTTAAAGTGGTTTTTTTGGCAATTCTTTTTCCATTTGGTGAATTTTTTTCAATTTTTCTTTTGTCAAATTTTTTTCTTTTCCAAAATAAATCAGCAAACATCTAAAAAAACTAATTATGACTATGTTGTTACACATTATTCAAGCAAGTAGTTGGGATAAAAGAGGATTTTAATAAACTTTTACTTTCATAATTAGTCTATAACACAACATGGTTGAATCTCCTTGTGGATGATTGCCAATGTGGCAACATCACAAAATTGGGGAAAAAAATGCATTCTCATGTGAAGGTCAAAATGTTTAGACATTGATAAGATGAACAAAATGAAGGTTAAATGTTGCATGAAAGTCAAAAGTCAAAACCTTTTAGATGAAGGTCAAAAAATTGTTCATTTGAGAAATAAAAGATTGAAACAAATGTAGTTCACAAAGCCAACAAAGGTATGAAAAACCTTGCACATATTACATATTATGAGTGGGAGGGAAGTTGTGCCTACTTATTATAGGTGTAATGTGCTTCCTCCTCAATAATAAGTATAAGATTCCTCTTCTTATATAATTTTTAAGAGGAATATTCATGGAAATAAAGTGCCCTACAAATTAACCAGGAAGTTTTTGGGAGTGTTTTCTATGCTATGTGTATCATTTTTATAAAAAAAAATGGATATATATATGTAGGTCAAAATGTTGAAACATAGATGCTGTCCTTTTTAAATGCATTCAATATTAGAAATGAAACATGCAAGAAATAAATAATGTAATAAATAATGGGTTTCAAAATGTAATAACATAAGAAAATATGCAAGCAAGGTATGAATGCAAGATATTTGACAAGGTTATAGAAACAAAATAAGTATATTACATTTTGAGTCCTTGAGCATGAGAATATAGGATGCATTAAAAGTCCAAGTACACCAAGTCCATGATGACAACAATACAAAAATTAAAACTACGTGGGAATCCATGAAATTCAAGGGAATTTTAAAACAAAAAAACCTCAAGGAAATTGCAACTTTATTCAAATGCATGAACTTTACATACCTTCTTCAATTTTATTTGACCTTTGAGACTTTTTTTTTGAATTGAATGTTGTTAAACAAAAATACAAAATAATACATCATTATAGACATCAAATGATTTTTTTTTTCAAACTCAATAAAAATCAAATTTTGGCCATTTGTGTTCACAAGAGAATGCACAAACAACTTGTTTCAAAATGTTCATAATAATAACTTGAAGTTTTGGTGTAGCTTCACCAAACATTCCCTACCACTATTGATGGTTAGGACCTAAAACTAACCAAAGAATTGATAACAAAATTCTTTCATTTATTCAATAAGCAAATAATAAAGTTATTTGTAAAATCGAACAAACCCAACACTAAAAGCCTGTGTTCAGCCTATTTACAAGACGTAATTTCAAATATGGTACCAAAAAATTACACACGGGTTCAACGGGGCATGAAACCCAAATTTCAAACAAGACTCGGCACGAACTTAATTTCATGTTGAGTTTCCTGCCTGTGAATTGCCCAAAGAAACCCACATCTCGGCCCCTTACTTCTGTGCCCACACCTTAATTGTCTTCATTTGCTTACCTCACATGTTTACCTTGATGTTCACACCTTGACCATCAAGGCTTGCATTAGCTTTGGGGTTTCCTTGCTTTTCCTCTCCCCCTTTTCCTTTCTTTGATTCTTTCATACGCGCAGCTAATACTTTTTTGCCTTGCAAACTACTAGTTCATAGGTTTGGAATTCACGGCCGCTTGCTGTTGGGTTTATTGTCTTTGGTGTACAGGAGGAAGAGCTTTGTACCCTGGGTGGCATCACCATCTTTTGTATAGGGAAATATAACCATAGTTATTGGTAATCCATTAGAGAGCTTTGGCAAAGGAGAAATCAATCATTGTAGATGAAAAGCAAGCAAGCAAAGTCCATGTTTTAGGTATTTTAACTAGTTTTTTCCACACATGGGTTTCGTGTCCTTATGAATGGATTTTCAACTTCTCATCATTTGGTGTTTTTTTTGTCCTTATTGTGGATTTTAGCTTCTGGTCATGCATGCATTCATATTCAATACATTAGGGTTTTGTGTCTTTGGGATTGGATTTCCGCTTTTTGTGGTTTGGTGTTTTTTTTGTCCCTGTGGATTTGAGCTTTTAGTCCTACATGCATTCTAGTTCCATACATTAAGGTTTTTTGTCCTTGGGAATGGATTTCAACTTTTCGAGGTTTGGTGTTTGAATTTATGGTTTTACATACAATCTCTAGTCTATTTATGATGATGCCAATGCATGACGCCATAAAATGGCACATAAATTCAATAAACCCCTTTTTATGTTGCATGCATTTTGTTTGTGGGGAGGTTTTGTAGATTATGTGTATTCCTTGTATGGTATAATAAAAGGTGTTAAATGGAATGTGGCAAGGCATGAGGTGCATTTTTTGTCCCTATGGATTTGAGCTTCCCGGTCCTACATGCATTCTACTTCCATACATTAGGGTTTGGTGTCCTTAGAAATGGATATTAGCTTCTTAAGGTTTGGATTTTTTTGTCCTTGTGGATTTGAACATCTGGTCTTGCAATGCATTATAGTTCCATCCATTAAGGTTTTGCGTCCTTGGGAATGGATTTCAGTTTCTCAGGGTTTGCTGTTTTTTTTTGTCCCTGTGGATTTGAGCTTGTGGTATTGCATGCATTTTCTAGTGTGATTTTGATGACGCCAATGCATGAAACCCTAAAACGACATAGAAATTCAATAGATCCCTTTTGTGTTACATGTGTTTTTTTTGTGGGGAGGTCTTGTTGATTATGTGTACTCTTTGTATGGTACACCAGAAGGTGTTGAACGAGATGTGGCAAGGCATGAGGTGCACCTACGTTCCGCTAATAGATTGCAAGATCTTTGCTTCAAGAATGGTGGGACTTACATCAAGCTTGGCTAGCATATAGGTCAACTAGTATGCCTTCTTAGGGTTTTAAAATTGTGGCATAATTTCAATGCCTTGTTGGTTCATGGTGTGACAACGTCCCTTTGCCCATTATGGGGAGCTGATGAAAACATTAATGAAAATGTTCTAGTAGAGATGGTCACTACATTATTAATGTTTAAAATCTCTAAACATGTGTGTCACTATTGTCATTATTTATTGGAAGTACGTCCTTTTGTGAATAGTTTGTCTATTTTTTGGTGAAAGGATTTAAGGCAAGAAAATATATATATCTGGATTTTTGAAATGGGGAGATGGAAGCTTGGATATGATATTGAACTTGATTATTTGGGATAGATAATAGGGGAGGGTATAGAACTCACTAAAAAAAGGTGACCAACATATACCACACATACCGTGGAAAATCTTTGGAAAATAAAATATAGTGGAGGAATCAATTAAGGTCATTCTCTAACCATGTTGATGAGAGTAATTGAGTCATCATACTTGTGTTGTGGATGAAGGAATTAGGAACAATAGAAGGGAGTGTGCCTACGAGGGTAGATAATTATACATGGCTATTATAAATGAAAGCAAGAAAAGCATGGGATTATCTTTGTCCTTGCCATAAAAGTTAAATTAATTTTTTTGTCATGAATCACATTGCAACCTCATGTGTTTCATCACCCTATGTCCACAATTGTGAGAGCTTTATCATCACCTAAGCTTATGAGATTCATCAAAATGGTCTACATTAATTTGGAGGCAACCAATTTTGCAAGATTTGAGACTTACAAACCCTAATGCGTTATGAGGAGGGAATTCTAAAGAGTACCATCTTATTTTAGGCTTTACATAACAAGAACTTACAATATCTTTTAAAGTGAAGTTTAGCCCAACAAGATGGTTTTGGTAGTTCAGGGTATAAAATAAAAAGAAAAGTTGGTTTATTGTCTTATTTAAAATATTTATTTTTGGCAAACATTTCTCTTACTATTGTGGTCATTCTTCACATGTTGTCGTAAGGGTTGTGATTTTTCTCCAAACTTTAATTACTAGCTAACTGAAAGATTTCTTAAAGTAAACTGATTTTGAGCCTCCAAAACTAGAAACAAAACATCTTGTCTTCTTTCGAAAAATTGAAGACCTATTTCACCTCCACAAACTCCAAAAGTTATGCCTTGTACCCCAAACTTTAAATCATCAAAATGTCCCCATAGCCATGAAAATCCTAGAAATTACCCAAAACATCTATTGCTTCCTTTAATAGATGGATTTGTGATTGAACATATCTTCCCAAATTTGCCTTTGGACCCATCTATGATGTGGCACCTTCTTCAAGTAAACTATGTGTGGCATAGAGTTGTGGATGAATCCCTTGAATGGCATGCCCTGAACATTGTGAAATATCACAATGTATTTTATCACCACGTTATTGCTACCCAAGGACTTCTAAAGCATTATTTGAAACAACATTTGCAATTTGAAGTTTAATGTTTGAAGCTTTACTTTTTAGATGATGCAAACATTTAAGACTTTAGTTTAAAGGTTGGGTTTGAAACTTCATGTGTTTTTTTGGTTCTGCAACTCAATAAACTTTGACATTTTGAAAGACTTGTTGTGCATTAAAGTATTTACATATTCCTAAAACCTTAACTTTTGGTCTACAGTGAGAACAATTTCAAGTTTTTGATGAATTTGATGCATGTGAATTTTAGTATTGTCCCAAAACCTTACCTTAAAAACTTGTAGATATAGAAATTGAGTCATTGAAATTTAGTTTGAAAGCTAAAGGTTTATACTTGAAGTGGCAACCTATGTTTATGGTCTGCAACTCAAGGATAGACCTTAATATGTTGCCTTTAATGAATATGGTACTCTTGACCACACCTAAAACATGTCTTCTTGGATTTGATGGCTTTCAAGTTTATAAAGTTTAGGGAAAGTTTATCAGTTTACAAACTAAGGTTTCCACTTGTAGTAACCTATATTTATGGTTTGTAGCTCAGGCATAGACTTGTATATGTTGCCCCTGATGAATATGGTATTCAAACACACCTAAAATCTGTCTTTTTAAATATGATTGCTTTCAAGCTTATAAAGTTCATTGGATTGCATGTGCCTATGTATTTATTAACCCCTAAAACCTACATTGTCCATGTCCAACCATAATGCCTAATTTTTTTGATAGATTACATGTGTGTGATTTTGAATAAGCCCTAAAACATGACCTAATTGAAGCTCAATTTGGACGCTAGGGGTTTCTACTTGAAGTAGCAACATGTGTTTATGGTCTACAACTCAAACATAAACTTTAATAACATATTGCCCCTAATGATGTGTTTATGGTCTACAACTCAGGCATAAACCTTAATAATATGTTACCCTTAATGAATATGATGGTATTCAAACACACCTAAAATTTGTCTTCCTGGATCTGAAACTTCCAAGCTTATAACATTTATTAGATTGCATGTGTATGGGTATTTACATATCCTTGAAACCTTAGTCACCCATTTTTAGTTAGAATGATTTCAAGTTTTGATTTGAAATCCATTGGTTTGAAATTTGGTCATTGAATTACAACGACTCTTTTGGTGGTAGGCTTAATTAATTAAAGTTATGTCCAATGATTGTTATGTATGAAGATTTGAGTGTGAGTGGTCCATTTTTTGTTTGTGCGTGTTTCCAGGGATGGTTGAATTTTGGGCAAGTAAAACTTCAAAGCCAGATGTATTAGAGACACACAAGTATCTGAATCTATGGCATTACATAGATCCAAACCCCTCGTCCAAAGGAAAAGATACTAAAGCAACTTGTTGATTTTGTCCACTTCAACACCATGGCAACTTCTTACAACTTACACTTTGCAAATTATAGCTTGGGTAAGAAGCAAGTTACTCAATTTATTCCTATTGTTATGTGGAAGCAAATTTACATTGACTATCAAACCATTTATCTCGATTCATACCTTGCGGAAAAAACCTTCAAAGATTGATTTGGGACATTTTGAAGGAATAAAAAACAAGAACTTCAAATCAAGATTGTTTAGAAAAAATAACATTGCAATGTGATCAAGTGTTAGAGTGCTTGAAGGCCACATGTGGACATGCAATAAAGAATGTCTTAAAGAGACATCAAAGTTTAATTAATGGGGCATCTATACCTATACTTGAAACCCCAGGTTCTAGTTGGTCTGAACCTATAACCCTAAATCATATATTAGCCCATCTTTGGACTTTACACCATCTGGAAGTGATGGTGAAAAGTCAATGACAAAATTAAAGATGTTGCAAAGCCAATCCAACAGGATGGCAATAGTGGTGTCCCACTTCTCAACAACTTCTTAGATTTGAGATACCTTCCTAGTTGGCAAGGTGGTGATCAATAATGAGAAGTTGAATAAAATGAAGATTAGTAATATGAAAGCAACTAAAGAATTAGGTGTTATCACAGAAGAAGAATTCAGATAAAGGGTTAAAGCTATTTTGCACTTGTAGCTAGAAATCCCCAACCCAACCATGTTCGGTTAGGTTAGCAATTAGATCACCAACAACCTCGTATGTGAGGGCCATGCATCTCATGTGTAGGAAATTAATTAGGAGAGTTGTAGCTTGAAACAAATGTGCATATTTTGGTTTGGTTGAATCAAACTTTTTCATGTGGCACTTCCACTTTCCTTTCAACCCACCTATGCCCCATTCCATTTACACCTTAAAACCTACATGCATTTGGTTATAAGCTTGCATTGTAGCATGGTCAGCATTTAGTGCTAGTTCCCATTGCTTTATTCTTTGTATGATAAACGTCTCCTCACCCATATAACCTAGATTTCCCAATAGGTACTCAAAATAGTCATCACCATGGGTGAAATATTGACACCGATTCTTGTAAACATTAAAGTGTCACAAGATGGTCACATTGTGATAAGAGCTAGGATAACCAATGTCTATGTAGGCAAATAACTCATGATGGTCCACAATGACAATGTTGTTTATTGCAAAAAAAATTTCCGCACATTAAACCATGTGCCATGTGCTTCATTATGCTAAAACTTGTAAATTTCAATTAAAATGTCATCAATAAACCCAATACACCTTGATATTTCCCATAAATGCGCACCCAAATTAAGTTTTTCCTCATGTGTGGGCCATTGGATTTCATTTTCAAGTGCATGGTTGATGCATGATGCAATGAATATTGCATCATCATATAATGCAAAATTTGACCAATTCCACATAAAAGTGACATTGTCATGTTTCATGTAAAGAATGAAATTCAAGAAACATTGTTCAGGTGTCAACTTTGACAACCTGCCTGATACAACTAGAACCTCGCTTATTATGATGCAAAACAAAACATCAAACCTAAAATTTTTAACCCTAACCCCAAAAACTTACACCTAAATCATAACCCACAAAAATTAACCCTAAACCTTAAATTTTAGACCTGAAAATCCTAACATCAACCCCTTAAACCTAAACCCTAAAAATCCAAACTTGAAAACTTAAACCCTAAGTCCAAAAACCTACACCCTAATCATAACCTGCAAAAATCAACCTTAAACGCTAAATTTCAGACCTGAAAACCCTAACATTAACCCCTTAAACCTAAACCCTGAAATTCATACTTGAAAATGCTAACATTAACTCCAAAACCAAACCCAAAACCCTAAAATTCAGACCTAAAAGTGTTAACCCTAACTCCAAAACTAGACCCAAAACCTTAAAATTTAGCCTAAAACCCTAACCCTAACCTCAAGCCCCAAAAATCAGAATTGAAAACATGAAAGATGAAGCTCACCTATGGATCTAGCATGGGCTTTAATGGTACGGACCACTCAAGAAGCCAACTCATCATGTAAAGTTTGTCAAAATTTTGAATAATGCCGATGTGGCTCACATTGTACCCAAAACATCCTAAGCACCAATGGTCATGTCCATAGATTGACCCCCCCCTTCTTCCATCTCATGTGAATTGAACAAATCATTGGTGTTGGAAGCCATTGTTGCCATCATTTGAAAAAACAAGGTTATTTTGGTCCATGTTTTCCAAAATATCCTCATCACTTGAAGATGATGTGGAATCATCACTATTTCGAAAGCTTGAGGAAGACATTTTTCAAGGTTTGAAATGAAAAAAAGAGGGAAAAAAAGAAGGAAGACCTTTTCGTTATATAGTTCACATGAGAGTCTTAATTTACATTTAAAGTATTAACCTATTTTAGATCTAAACCATATTCTACAAAAGTACAAACCATAATTTAAACCTTAATGTTTTATTTTCTAACCTTAAATTCTGAAAACCATACTTGAAAAGCCTTAACCCTAAAATTAAACCCTAAACTTGAAACCCTAAAATTTCAATTCCTACACTATAAAACCAAACCTTAAAAACCTCAAACTTGAACCTTAAAAAAAATCTTAAAATTCAGACCCTAAAAAACACAACCTTAAACCCTAAAACCAAACCTTACCATGTGAATGCACAAAATTTTAAACCCTAAACCAAACCCTAAAATTCAACCTTAAAAACCCAACTCTACACCTTAAAACCAAACCTTAACATATATATTAGCAAAAGACCAATCTTAAACCCTAAAATTCAACCTTAAAACCTAACCCTAAACCAAACCCTACAATTCAACTCTAAAAAAACCCAACCCTAAATTTAAAAACCAAACCTTATAATGTGAACCCACAAAAGACCAAACTTAAACCCCTGACAAGCCCAAATTAAAACCCAACAACCAAACCCTAAAACTCAAACCCTAAAAAAAATTCAACTAAACCCTAAAGTGAACCTGAAAAAACCCAAAATTATATTTTTAAAATTAAATCTTAAAACCTTAAAATGTAAACGCTAATATCCAACCTTTGAAAACCCTAACTCTAAAAATTGAACCTCAAAATAACCTATAATAAAAAAAAATCAATAACCATAACAATAGTTAGTAGCAAAATCAAATAGTGGATAACCATAGCCAACAGCCGTCAACAATAACCAATAGCCATAACGAATACCCATAACAATAATCAATATCAAAATCAAATAGTGAATAGCCATAGCCAATAGCCAACATCACCTCAGCCCCCTAACCCCCTAGCCCATATACCTAGCCCCCATAATGTAGGCTAGAGGTGGGCAGCCCATGAGTGAAAAAAAGAAAAAAGTTGATGTGCTGAATTTGGGGATGGCATCTTGGGTTTTCCCAATTTCGACCCTTTTTGGTCCCCTATCCTAAGACTTTACAGAAAACACAAAACCAGGGATGAGGCAGCAAAGAGGGGTGCAAGTGGGCACCAACAGGGGACCACTTTGGGTACCACTTTATGGATTAATTTAATTGATTCTCCATTTTGACCTAGTCCCACACATCAAAATTAAAGCTTTTATATTATGACCTTGAAACCCTATCATTACTTTTCAATCACGTTCATCGGCCCCTTGCATTTCCACTTTAAATTAAGCGTAAAGTCCACAGAAAATAATGGGTTATGGCCATCAAATAACCACCCAAAATCAAGCAATATCTAAATTTTTGTAAAGAAAGGGAAATCATATGATTGATAATTTCAATCAATTGATCCATTTTTTATAAAAATTACCCGTGGTTAGGATTGCTAAATCCAAGCATAATAAATAAGAAATTGGCTTAGTTGCAATCACCATTATTTAGGCATTTGACCAAACTGATTTGAAGAATATGGTCTTTTTTTGTTTCATTCCTAGACATATTTACTTGTGACCACTCCTACTTAGTAGACCAAACTAAAAAAGAACTTGGTTATGTCGATGATTCAAATTAATTAGTGCCCAAGTGTTACCACATCCTCAACTGATTTTTCCTTCCAAAAACCTGGTTTTTTGGAATTTATTTGAATTTTCAGTGGCAGAAATTACTTAAAAATTCAATATCTTTCACATTCTGAATCCAAATCTTACCAAATAAATTCCATTAAATCCTGCTCATCAAGATCTTTCCTACAACACCAAAGGCACTTCCAATTCCTTTGAAATTTTTAGCTACGACTTAATTTTCAGTGAAGAAATCATTCAATATTCAAGAACTTTTGCACCGCAAGTCCAAACATCATGAAATCGAGCTGTTGCACCCCTCCTCCTTCAGAGCTTTCCAAAGAGACCAAGAACATGGCCTGAAGCATCCCGGTTGGATGGATCTCACAAGTACAAACAAAACAAACAAACTACCTTCCTTCATAGATAGACTAGTGTGGCCTATGCTGTTGGCCCAAATGTGAACCCATTACAAAATAGGGAAACTCAACATGTGAACATTGTTTTGCAATGTATGTATCAATTTTTTGAACAGTCAAATATGAAAAGAAATCATGCTTGAATTGAATGGTAAGCCTTAAGTGTTACCACGTACTCAACTTATTTTTCCTTTCATAACCTGGTTTTTTGGAATTTATCTGAATTTTCAGTGGCAGAAATCACTTAAAAATCAATATCCCCCGCACTCTGAATCCAAATCTTACCAAATAAATTCAATTAAATCTTGCTCATCAAGATCTTTTCAACAACGCCAAAGGCTCATTCCAATTCCTTCGAAATTAGAAATTTTCAGCTATGATTTAATTAAATTTTCATCATTCAATATCCAAGAACTTCTACATCACAAGTCCAGACGCCATGAAACCAAGCCAATGCACCCCTCATCCTCTAGAGCTTTCCAAACAGACTAAGAATGCAATCTCAGGCATCCCAGTTTGGTGGATCTCATAAGTACAAACGAAACAAAATAAACAAGATACCTCTTCCTTCATAGATAGATTACACCACATTTCTAGGTTTTTGCAAAATAGTTAAAACCCATTTGAAAGAAGCTATGTCTTTCAAGTACCAGTCAAAAACATGTGTAGCACAACCTAAATACTAAATACTAGCACTACATTTGTTTTGAGGAACCTTATTTTCAACAATGTTCCCAATTCTCTTGCAAATAGGAACATTATTTGCTATATATTAAATAACTTTGTAAGAACAATGCCTTTTATCAAATGTTTTGTTATGAGTTATGATGTGTTTGCCTTTCCATTAAAATTCACTAGTGTGTTGTTGGACCAAATGTAAATTGGTTACCCAATTAAAATTTTATTTTCAAATCATTTTTTGTAATTGAATTTTCAATGACAAAAGTTACTCAATATCTCCCACACATTAGGTCTAAAAATTTCCAAATCACCTTTAGCAAATCCTATTCATTGAGAGCTCTTCAACAATAGTAAAAATACACCCAAGTTCTCCTATAACTTTTAGTTTTGATTTATTTGAATCTTCACTGAAAAAATTGTTCAATATTCAATAACTTCTCCACCATAGGTCAAAACATTATGAAATCAACTTGATGCACCCCTACTCATCAAGGCCTTTCTAAGGGTACCAATAGCATGGCAAGAGGCATAGTGATTTGAGAGATCTTAGTGTGACAAACGTAACAAACATACTCCTTTCCTTCATAGATAGATTGCTTTTAAAACATCTCTCCTTGCTTTTAGTGAAACACAAAGAATATTCAAAAGACGCCTATTGTTTTGTGTTTGTTCAACAATCAAAACCAATTATGGTGCTTGTTCAACCATCACAACAACTTATGGAGCTTGATTTTTCCCAAGACTTCAGAATTGGTTCCAACTCATATCCTGAATTGCTTTTTGACTCCATCACTTTATACAACCAATCCTCATGTAAATGATTGAGATTAGTGATAGAATAAGAAAGTCCAAAATTGAAAAAAAAAATGATCTCACCATGTTCTTGAAATATGGTGACCATGCCACATTGAAGGGTACAACTAAGGATATTGAACAATTACTTTGTTTAGCTCATTCTTGATTAATTTTGCTAAACTCCTCCTAGTTCACTAGGTCGCACAATTTGGTAAAGAATAGAGATAGGCATAGAAATTCTTGGCAGCCAATGTGGTGAGCCAGCATGCACCCAAGGGACCAGTCTTTTTTCTTTTGGGGAGAAAGGGGTGGGGGAGGGTGTGGGATTTTTGGATTTTTCGTTCTTCTCAATGTGTTCCTTTCAAGTTCCCACTACTGAGTTCCCAACATGCTCCTCAAGTTCCCAATGTGTTCACAATAGCACCTCACCTTATCCCACTATATTCACACTTTGAAATATGTTCTCTGACTCCCACAATAGAAGCTGCTTGGAATTGTTTGGTAGAATACCAAAATTGTTTCACAATGGTTCTCGTCATACAAGTTATGAAGAACTACATGGAGTCTCTCAAACGACTTAGAACACAAAATGATATGCAAGGAAGTTTTAATGCAGATATTGAGTACTTATTGCTCTCGTTCTCTTTTTGTGTAGGACGGTTGGGAGCATTCCCAAAGTAAGGAGCCTAGCACCAAGGAGTGCCTAAAGAAACACTGCGCCAAGTTCAACCCTACATTTTTGGGAATGTTCATCACTTGGGCACTTTTCCCATCATATTGCAAAGGTTATCATGAACCTTATCATACATACATCACAAGGTGTAAGAGGGGTCGGGTTCTTACACCTACTTGTTAAGAGTGGGAGGGATCTTACATCTTAGGCAATGAGATAGTCAATAAGGACAAAGTGGACTTTCAAAACCCAAACCCCTGAGAGAAACATGACTCCTTAGAAGGAAGAATGATTACCAAATTCCAGAACAGTAAAACACCAAAATTGAACCTTCTTCATTAAGCAAATCTTTGGTTCAGCATTGGAGTGTATAGCCTGCCATTCTTCAAAAGAATGATGGGCTCCTGATTTGAGCTAAAGAGAACTCCCTAGAAATAGAACTCTGTACAAATATATGCCTCACATCTGTAGGAATGACCCTGAATTTACCAAATCTGATGAAATAGATTAATGTAGTATCACAATTTACAATAAGCTGTAATCCCATTCACCAGCTGATGCCCTACCACTGATTGCTTATTCATAAGCAACAAAGAGTTATATATAAATCCTGAAGAGAATTTTCAAAAGGCAAGAAAATCAACTACTGTAACTTTGCTGGCACTCCAATTGAATAAATGAGTGTCCGACAAAATATCCACTAGTTTGTTGTGAGTTTACATTCCATTCATCAAACCTTCAAATTTGATGGCAACCATGTGCAAGAAGTTTCAAGCGTTCAAAGTGTGGACACTTGATGATAACACTGCAACAAATCAAGCATTCAAACACTCGGCAAAACTATTCAACCAAGTCTGATCCATGGTGTTCAGGATTTCATTGTTGCTGTCTGGATCATCAGCAGTTTCAGACTCAAACAAGTCGCGCATTTCCTCAAAAAGGTCTTGAGAATAAGTCATTGGGTTCATCACTGGGACTTCCTTCACTGGGGTGAACACACTTTCTTGTGGGAGGCTGGAGGGCAGCTGGAAAACCTCAGTGCTTTTGCATCCTGTCTTGCAGCTACCAGGTGACCTTACACTAGCCATCTTAACCTCTCTCACTGGGCTGCCACTGTCAGAAACTTGGACAATTTTATGGGATTCTGCTGTCTTGTTGTTGCAGTCAGCTGTCATATCTGCATCTTCACTTGTATACCCCATCTCCATCTGATCATCCACTGTCACGTAGCTTTTGCTTACTACTGATTGAAGTGGCTTATTGTCATCATCTGGGGCATTCTCAAGTTTCAATTTCACCACTGGTGAAAGATCTGCTTCTCCAACCTGTAATGAATATTGAGTACCATGTGTGAGGTGTCTGAACAACACTAAAAGTTGTCAACAAATGGATGGCAAATTCAGATACAGATTGCTCAATATACAATATGTAAGCTTTCATCCCACACTATCTTAGGAGCTCTGTTCATGGTCAGTAGATACAAACAGTTGGCTGCCATTGAAACCTTGCTCCAATTACATGTTAAGGATCAGATGAGTAACTTACAATTTCACTAAAGTCAGGACAGGTGTTGGGGCTGCTGTGAGACTCTTCATGCAGTCTTCGTGTGGCAGGCACCATTTTCCTAGCCTCAGCTAGCTCATTGGTCAAATTCTGTGCCTTCTCCATGAGCTTTTTGTTCTCAGCTTCAAACTTCCTGGCCAACTGTAAAGCAAGATTTGACTTGCGCAACAGAGATGCATTCTCCACTCTTAATTGAGCAGTCTACAAAACAATCACATCCATGTATTGGAGATCAGTTCACAGGAGTCCAAACAGTTTCAAATAGGGATCTGAATTGTGGAATTATGAACATTTCACAACCAATTAGCAAACAGACAGTTTCTGTCCCCAAAGAAAAAGGGCAAAAGTTCCCAAAGAAAAGGAACAGATCATACCAAGACCTCAAGCTGATCCAGACGGTTCTGTCTCCTTTGCCTTGACCGCTGAGCTGATGCACGATTGGAAAGCATCCTTCACACCATTGAAGTCAAACCAACATCAACTTCCTGGCTTGGAAGTGAGGTGCTGTAACAACTTCAAGTTCACAACCAAGGTGCTCTGAGGATGATCAAGAAGCTATTTCAAAATAAGCTACTCCCAATGTCAAATATGTCACCTACTGCATGCTTCACTCATCCCTCCTTCACCTTCCAACCATGTAGTAGGACATGTCCATGCCTAGATCCTAGAGCATGATTAACAAGACAAAGGTCTAGTCTTCATGGATATGTAATAATGTTTATTGCAGTGTATGGCTTGAAAGGAACCAACACCAGACACCAGAAGTAGTTTGCCTTCTTGCTGATGAGAGTTCATACAAGCCTCACCTGCATCGTCTAGCCAGACAAAACCAACTCTAGCCAATTTGACAGATGTTGCAGCCCTGTGCAACTCTAAGAGCAGGAATTGCTGAAGAGAAAATCTGAACTTTCCTGTCATCCACAGAGAGGATTCAATTGCAAATGAAGCAGCAAATCAGACAGGTACTTCATTTCTGTGCTCAAATAGAAGTGGTAATATCCAAAAAAAAAGATGATTGAAAAAGTGTAAAGGTGAGAGAAATCAGAAATGACCTTCTCTTCCTCTTTTCATCAATAAGAACTGGCTCTGTTTCATCATCAGTGCACACATCAGCTTCAGACCCTTCATGGCTGTGGACTGCAGCAGCAGCCACTTTCTGTTTCTTTTCACGTTTAGTCAGCTTAGGAACCTTCTTCACAGGTTTTGTATCCACTTCAAAATTTGAAGTGGTGGTGGACCTTTCTTTGATCAAAGAAGTTGCTCCAATTTCTGCATCAATCTTGGTCATGCAATCAAACCATGCTGAGAACGACCCTATGCTTTCAAGCTCAGGAGCACCACTGGCACCAAGTGGTTGTGGCCGACAGATTAGCCCCTGTCCTCCTTCAAGTAGCACCGGTTCCAGCTTCTCCAAGTCCTCAACTGCTATGGCCGAGGTCACCTCAAGAGGCTCGTACACATCCCCTCCACATTCCAGTGGCAGACTCCCTCGTCCTTCTGCTACCCTGTCCCTGGTGCAAGAAACCACTGACGATGTCAGAGAGCTTCACATGTTCTTGTTGTATATTCTACGAGGTGCAGATGAGACCCGCAATTCCCCAAAGAAATAGGAACGGAAGAAGGAAGCCAGCAAGCTCGGGTATGAGAACTCCCTCCATCTTTAGGAGTCCGTCAAGAAGAGAGTTCGCATACCGTGCGGGAGTGGAAGAATGCTCTGGATCAAATGCCTTCTTGTCATTCTCGTGCATGACAACAGGAGATTGCAGCGGCAGCTTAATACCCGCGGCACAAAGCTCCACTGCGTCCACATGATGATCACTATCGCGGCGGCTCGCTACCCGGTCACAGCCATCCTGAGCTGCTCCGTCAGCCGGCCCACTCCACTGCTCCACTCCCTCCCGGAGAACGTACGACGGTCTCCATGCCTTTGATCCTAGCTCTTCCACCACCCGCCAGTCCCGCACTGGTGCAAACGTCGGCAAAGCCGAAACTGATATTTCCGGTGGCAAACACATACTCTCACCTCTCAATACTCTCCGCCCCTCAGATAACCTCTCCTCTATTCTCCCCCCCCACACACACACCTCTCTCTCTCTCTCTCTCTCTCTCTCTCTCTCTCT
>Ga0116231_10001900_pt1 | contig 43502 bp, 26 predicted proteins | sample S1TSphgellanicum_2_FD_89695 | JGI IMG/M metagenome (GOLD analysis project Ga0116231, IMG submission 89695) | Host-associated microbial communities from peat moss isolated from Minnesota, USA - S1T2_Fd - Sphagnum magellanicum MG | ecosystem: Host-associated > Plants > Peat moss > Unclassified... | reverse complement strand
AGCAACTTGGAGCTGTTCCATGGCGTTTCGTAGGTTGGCATTCTCTTGTTGTAGTTGTTGCAGCATGGAAAACACGTCGTGCATCTAGATTTTGGAAGCGTCACCCATCTTGGTAGTGGACTCTCGTCAAACTGTTGCGGATGGCAACTCACATAAGACTCGGAATAACACTCTAAGCTCCAAAGCTAGAACTAATAACATTCGAGGCGAAAAAGCTAGAAGAGCAAGTACAATTAGTGTTGATGAGAGTGAGGGACAATGTCTCGAGGCTCTCTATTCATATTATTAGGACGCTACTGGGAAACTCTAAAGTTGGAAAGTTGGCACCGCCTCCAAGTTCGGAAAAGTTCGCACCGTCACCATTACTGTCACGTCCGCAACATTTAGGGAGAAATCCGCACCGTCACTGTCCGTCACCGTCACGTCCGTGACAAAATGTGGCATGTTTCATAGGACAAAGAATTGTGGGATAAAATGTTCCTTTTGTTCAGGTTTTGGACACTTTGAGAACAGGTGTTGGAAGAAACCCAAGGATGGGAAGTCACATTCTGGAGCAGCAAACTTCCTGGAAGTATTGCTGAATGACGAAGAAGCAACTCTGCAACAACTCAACAAGTTGTGTGGGAATGAGAGCATATTCTCATACACTCAAGTACCCAGGAAAAGAATGCCTGTGGAAGTGGCACCAGCAGGCACTAAACCATCTCCTGAAGCTGCAGGAGAGGGCACAAGAATGAATCGGGAGAACTCTGTCAGGTCGAAAATTCTGTCCCATTTCATTAAAGGAAAAATTTCGCTGACACCCATGGAAACAATGCTGATGATACCGGGAGAGTAAGAACACCTAGAAAATCTAGTAAAAGTGGCTAGAAAAAAAAAGGATGCAGAAGCTGCAAACAATCAAGTGTCTATGGTTTCAGTAGCTCCAACGCTTAGACGAATCTACATCAACAAAACACATAGGAGTAAGACACTCCACTTGTCGGTGGAAGTAAATGGCTATCTAGTGGAAGGACTTCTAGACACTGGAGCGTCTATGTCTGTCATGGCGGTTGTAGTAGTTCGAGAATTAGGTCTAATGCACTTGGTTTCTGGATTTGAAACTTACAAGACCTCATCAGGAATTGTTACGCAGGCTCTTGGTCGAATTGATGAAGTACCGGTCAAGGTTGGAGGTGTGCAGTGCACCATGACCTTCATGGTGGTGGACATGGACAACTATGACGTATTGCTTGGACTTGATCTTCTGATCAAAATTGGAGCAATTGTTGATGTGGAGCGAGGGTTGATCCAAGTGAGGCACGGACCAGGAACCAATGTGGAAGTATTACCATTGACCGTGGTAAACATGCTGCAGAAAATGAAATCAGAAACTCTGATACGAGAAGTTGTTGCTACTCTAGGAAACACGCATCTCAATGGAAATTTGGACACGATTGTCACAAAGCCATCTTTGTGTGAGCACGTTGCAATTGGACGAATGGATGCACTGGTATCAGATTTAGACTCTGATACAGATGAGGATCATGAAGAAGGGCTTCAACTGGTGGAGCCAGTTGATGACGAATCTGAGTTCGGAAACACCGAACTGGAGGATTTGGTATTGTTGGAAGGACCATAGCAAATTCTGCAACTGACGTTACAAGAGCAAGCTGATGATTTCATGAAAGAGGAAATCACAGATGCTGACGACTATGTCGATTGGATTAAGTGGGTTTCTAATGCAGAGCAGGGAAAGCAGGCTCTCCCTGGAGCCGCGAATCGCGCAAAAGTGCCTGTACTACTACAAGTCCAGCAAATGGACATTGCTGACTCTCACAATAGCTTTAAAGAGCATTTGGCGTTATTTAACAACCGTAAGGCAAGTTCGAGGTGGGGAGAGATTTGCCAAAAGGTTCGAGTTGATCAGAATCTGGATGAGGAGAAGGGACAACAACTCTAGGGAGTCTTAAAGCGATATCAAGATGTGTTTGCTTGGAACAAAGGGGAGCTAGGCTGTTGTACTGTCGGAGAACACTCCATAGACACACAAGGATTTCCACCTTGCAAGGTAGCTCCTGGTCGATTATCATACTGGGAGGAGGCAGAGGTGAAGAAACAGATTGATGTGTTGGTGGAGTTGGGCAAGATGAAGCCAAGTGATTCTGAGTACACCTGTCGTGTGACCTTGCTAGTGAAAAAGGACGGGAGTAGGCGATTATGTGGAGACTACCAACCACTCAATCTATAGACCCAACGAGATTCGTTCCCCATGCTTCTTGTTGATGATGTGATTTCCCAGCTGGGGAAATCAGCTTGGTTTACTGCACTGGATTTGCAGTCAGGATTCTGGCAAATTTGTATGGCTCTTGAAGATATGAAGAAGACGGCATTGGTTACCAAGACTGGGCTATATGACTGGATAGTTATGCCTTTTGGTCTCAAGAATGCGACCAGTACTTTCACCAGAACAATGTCGCTAATTTTCAAGGAATTGGGAGATAAGTTCCTAAAGGTGTTTGTGGATGATCTCAATGTCCACAGCGAAAATTGGGAAGACCATCTGCAACACTTGGAAGCTGTACTCTCCAAGCTCAGGGAAGTGAACTTGAAACCAAACCCAAGCAAATGTTGTTTCACTGCTGAGACCATCGTGTTCCTGGGCCATGTGGTCAATAAGGAAGGTGCCAAACCATATCCTAAAAAAAATTGATGCAGTGTTGCGTTTTCCAAAACCAAAGACGGTCACTAATGTCAGGTCCTTCCTGGGACTAACAAGGTACTACCGAAAGTATGTACGAGGGTATTCAAGATTGGCTAGTCCGTTGTTTGAATTGACGAAGAAAGACATTGAGTTTATATGGAATCAAGACTGCCAGCAGGTGTTTGATTCTTTGAAGAGAGCACTTGTTAATGCTCCCATACTGGTGCGTCCAGACTTCAAAAGGCCATTCTGCCTCGATGTGGATTGGTTAACAAAAGGTGTTGGTGCCATCCTGTCACAAAAGGAGGGTAGATTCAAGAAAGTAGTGGCTTATGCCATCAAAGGCTTGACTGTGGCGCAAAGGAAGTTTCACCCCATGGAAGGGGAATGCTATGCATTGATCTAGGGCATCATGCATTTTAGACAGTATCTGCACAGAAACCATTTTACTCTAAGAACAGACCACAAACCGCTTGAATGGTTGGCGACGGTGTCAGATGCACATGGCAGGAGAGGCAGGTGGATCGATATGCTGCAAGATTTTAGCTTCAAGATACTACATCGACCAGGCTTGAGACATACGAATGCAGATGCTTTGAGCAGAAATCCAGTAGGGCAGGCCACGGATGATGATGACTTCAGTGAAGAAATCCAAGACATTGGAAGTACACTAACTAACACACCTAAAAGAGAAGGGGAGACTCTCTTTGTTCAGACTGGCAAAGAAACAAAATGGCTCGGCGTCACGAGAAAGGACAGGGAGTGTGTACAACATCATGCATGTTGTTTTGGCATCAACCACTATGATCATGTTAGCAACCAGCAGCTGTATATGGTTGACATTGTATCAGAAGAAGACCAGCCCAAGGAGCTTGTTCCATATGAGGCAGGAAATTGCAAAGGAGAGTGAGCTTATGCAGGACAATGATGTGAGAGTGGTGCTGAAGAAAAGGAGACCCCAGTACTATGACAAGCAACAACAATTGGTGTTAGTGTTGGCAGCTCAACAACTGTTTGAGTCTGGTGAACGTGATTTGGTTCCTACAGGTTCGGATGAGGAGGATGAGTGGGGCACAAGCACAACGCACCAAGACATATGGGAGGATGTAACCTGCATAGACTTATTGCAAGGAGGCATGCTACCAGACACTGTTGATCCTGTGGAATCTAAGAGAGCCAGGAGGAGAACATTGAACTACCACTGGCAGGATCAATCACTTTATTTCAAGGGGTTACTTGTGCCAAGGCCAGAAGACCGCATGGGACTTGTAGTCCGAATGCATAAAGACCTAGGGCATTCTAGTGAAGAAAGGACTCTGGCTGAGATATGTAGGAGGTACTTTTGGCATAATCGAACTGAGGATGTGAAGATTGTTGTAAAGGTATGCCAACAGTGTCAGATGGTGAGAAGGATGGGGAGTATACGCTCTGAAGATGAAGAGTTGAAGAATATACCCATTTGTGATTTGTTTCATAGAGTGGCTATGGACACCGTAGGACCATTACCTGAAACCAAGTCAAGGAACAAGTACATACTGGTGGCCATCGACCATTATTCTAAATGGTGTGAGGCAAAGGCAGTCGTTGATCATGGTGCTAAGACTGCGGCCAGGTTTTTAGAAGATGACGTAATCTGCTGGTATGGAGTCCCCAAGTTTGTGCTTACTGACAATGGGGGAGAATGGGCTGCTGAATTCGATGTCATGTGCAAGGATTACGGTATCCAACATCAGCACACTGCACCCCAATGGCCTCAATGTAATGGGATGGCAGAGCATCTGATCAAAACGATCAAGCATGGATCACCATCCTGGCTACAGCTCTAGAAAACGTGGAGTGTTGGGACGAGCATCTGGCCAAAGTCATGTTTGGATACAGATGTGGCATCCAGGCTAGTACCAAATTTTCACCCTTCATGATTTTGACTGATCGCACACCACGTCTAAGGGCTGACAATTACCTGCACGCTCTGATTGCTGTGACCGATGATGATGTTGACGCTGAAGTGGTTTCAGCGCAATTTCTACAAAAAGTGAAGCTTATAATGAGCATCCACGAAAGTGTTTTACTCAATGTGGAACAAGCGCAGCAGAAACAAAGGAGGACCTATGCTACCAAGAAAGGTAAGCAAGTTTTTGAAGGTCTGATTGCTGAAGAGACTATGGTAAAGATGAAGAAACCAGGGAAGAAAAGAGCTTTGATTGCAAGCTGGGAAGGTCCATACCAGTTCATTGGGCATGCTGATGGAAAGGGAAACCTTGATTTTGAAGAAGGCAATCGAGTGTGCATCATCTAGGATGCTGATGGACGCCAATGGGAAAGGTATCATAGGGATCTTTAGATCTATCATGTTCAACAAAAGTAAATGAAGCTGAGGGACTTAGCTTTTTAAAGAACGGAGGGGTTACATATGTGACCGAACAATAGGTCACCATACTAATGTGAACATAGCCTGTTGTTTGAGTTAATTTTGTAGCCGTCAGTGGTTCTGGTTGCGAGGATCTCGCCATTACTGCTGCAAAGAATGCATGGCGGCTGCTTCTGGATGTACTGTGGAATCTGATCACGCGTGAGTGAGGCGGCGCAAATTATGGCGGGGTGGAGCTACATTGATGACCGGGAGTGGATGGAACGACGGTGGATGGGGAGGAGGTAAGATTTAAGGCCAAGGAGGACCGATAGATGAGGGGGGAAGATCAGAGAAAGTTTTTGGGACTTAGTGGGTTGTGGGCGAAAGAATGGTACAGATTATGGTAGATGAATATAGAGATGCATAGATAGATAGTGGAGAAGGTCTGCTTTGGCTGGTTGTTGAAATTTTCCGCTGCGCCAACAACTTGGTTAGATAGTTGTGAATGACTTGCAGGAATAACTATGAAGGGTTGGTGCCGAGGTGTGATACTGAGGGATCTAGAAGGTGGATCGAATGACCACAGAGAGTGTGAGTGAATAGCTGTAGAATACATTAGGATCCAAGAGTCTTCGGGTGCTAGGAGAGGTAAAGTAGAAGCAAGCTGCATTGTTGCATCCTGGAGGGAATGGGTTTAGTGGCTCAATAGGATCGAAAGAGCACCGAGAGCTCTGACCTCAAAGGCCAGACCTTAGAAGGTGTTTTGTCTTTAATGAATGTACTGCAGTAAGGAAGCTTGTACTCTCTGGACTCTTTTTGTGAATGAAGGTGTAAGCTCCAAATTCAACGATCAGAATCTGCTGATTTTGTATAAGTGTAAGCGGTGTATGTGTGAAGATTAGCGGGTGTAGGCAGGAGAGTTTTAGATGAATTAGAGAGAAAAGATCAAAAGGTGTTGGTTGGTTTTAGAATCGCAGAAAATTCAAATCTGTGTAGGCACATTAGATCGTCAAGTTGGTTATTTGGTCTTACACACTCTCTTTTGGTTACAGAGTTATTTTACGAATAAGTCTAATATCAAGACAATATATTACATCATTTTTCCATAAGTGTTTTTTTGTGTGGCACAACTTTCTTAATGCCCAGCAATGAAATGTTTGCATAAATGATGTGCACAAACATCTAGAGGTCAAAAGCAAAGTAAGAAAATATAATTTCAAAAATGTGGAAAATTTTGTCCCTAGCAATTTGGAAACAAAGTTGGCTTTTGAAACTTCTTCCTACGCTTAATTTTCAAATGGCTAAACCAAAGTCACCTTACAACAATAATCTCATTTTCTAGGCAGCCCAGAAAATGGCAAATATGAATTTATTTCGAAAACACAATGTACAAAAATGTAATAAAATCCCAAAAGAGATTTTACAAAATGTATATTAAAAAAGAATTTTTTGTTTATTTGTGTGTGCCACCCAAACCTACTTCTTCCAAGCCCACCTGCATGGATAAGAAAAGGAAAATTAACATGTGTATTTCATGTTCATGTTACGTACATTAAAATCATTTAATAATCTACTTCTTTCAAGCCTATAATGATACATATGGACATAAAAAGACACACTTTAAAAATTTCAAATAAATAATAATAAACTATGGGGAACCATATGTGAACATAAGAGTGAAAAATAAATTAAGGGGAAAGGAAGAGGTTGAGATTTTGCTCAATTTAAAACCTTGTTATTTGGGCAAAGGCATTACACACACATGTAGGCTCTCTATCTCTCTCTCACACATATTTAGCAAGTAAACAAAAAATTGAATCAATAAGGTGTAAAAGGGAATATTATATAGGTCCCTATTTTCCAAAATCACCTACTTAAAATTGAACATTCAACATCCTCTTTCTCTTCAAAGGTTATCCACTTTTTTCGATTTAGGCTTTAAAAACCAATTGTTTACCTTCAAAAGTCTTTCCAACATAATATCAAAAATTAAAATGTATAATAATTTCAATCATTTTTCTCTATTAAAAAAAATTCTAAACATTACTTGATTTTTATGACATCATTAGTGATGAACTTTACATTTGTTTTTCCTTCCTTAGCAATTTTATAAACCATCTCATTCAACCAATATCTTCCCACGTTAGATGCAAGACATGAGCAATACAACCATTCAAAATAACGTGAAGATATCTTGATATTTTTGATCAAATACTCCCCATCATATTTTACCATCTAATCTCTCCAAGAAAAAATATGATGGGGAGTATTTGACCATCCATCAAAAGTTAGTATACATCATGTTTTCACCCACATTGATTATGCAAATTCTAAGTCGTATTAGATCATTTTTAACTTCATTAAAAATAGTTTTATGCAATTTTCGTAAATTATAGGAGCTATGTAACCTAAACCATGATTATAAATTTTGGATGTCATATTTTCAAAATGAATTTCAATCTTGCAAAAATACAAGTGCAAAAGCCATGAAGGGATTTTTTTTTTTTAAATTGTAATTTGCCAAAAAGATGTAGGGTGCATATTTACCACATTGAGCGTCAATTCAATATGTGTCAATGGCAAACAATGGCCCTTGATTGTAACACCTTACCTAGATTAACTTAAAGTAAATCACAAGTTATTAGTCACTACTATGTGTCCCTTGTTCCCATGCATCACTATGAGAAGTCTTGTTCATCATAATCACATTGTTTTATGACTAGAGCTCCAAAACAACTAATATACAATTACACTACAACTAGCATGGAAATATGGGCAATTAATAAATATAATGCCATGTTAGAAAATCAAGGAGTTTTATTATAATTACAACTTAGTTTCAAATGGGAGACTTATACAATCTAATGTACACATCATAAATACAAACATAGTCAATGATGTTTGACTTTTTAACAATTACAATTTAGATGCATGCAACAATTACATTATAATTAGTGTAAATGTAACACCTAATCAGCAATTACATTGTGACTAATGTACAATTGTTGACACATACAATCATGCCGCATGTACACATTCATGATGCCCATTAAATAGGACATTTACAACTAATTGTCAACTATGGTTTTTATTGGTACAACTAATTGTGCCATTATGTTATCACTATGTTATAAAATTAATTTTTCCATTATTTTTTACTTATTAATATTTTAAATAATTAATTAATTCGTTCATTGATTCAAATAAATAATTAAAATTATGAAATTCAAATAATAAATGATTAATTATCTGAATTCAAATAATTTATTATTTGAAATAGTTAACTAAAAATTAGATGAAATTAGAATGATTAATTTAGATAATGTGTTATTTTTTAAATTCAAATAAATAATTATCTAAATTAGATATCTGAAAATAAATTATTTAAATTCATAACTAACTAATTATTTGAATCAGAATAATTAATTCAAATAACTAGGTCAGATAACTAATTCAAATAGTTGACTATCAAATAATCCAAATAATTCATTTTTGGAATCTAGATGATTAATTATTTGAAATTTATCTGAATTATGATCATTAATTATCTAATAATTAACTAACTAATTATTTGAATTAAATTTATTGATTCAAAAAATAATTTAAATGACTATTTCAGATTATTGATTATTGATAATTAATTCATATATATATAATTATCTAATTAGTTGTAAAATTTTTTAAATTAAAAATAACACCAAAAATGTGGGAAATAGTTTTTTTAATTGTAACCCAATTTGTAACTAATGTGCAACTAAAAGATTAAACCCATATGTTTTGTCCTTAAATCCCATCTCACAAATTATATAAACAAGGTGTCTTTTCTTGTGTGTTCACATTAAAATACATGTGCCAAGTTGGGATGCACTCAAAAAAGGTTAACCCTAAAAGTAAAACACAAAATTTTAAAAATAATTTACATAGCTACTCTATGGTTCACCTACCTTTCTACCTTCCTACCTACTTGCCTACCTAGGTAGGTAAGTAGGCATGTAGTGTGGGTATGTCCTACCTACTTACCTATGTAAATAGGTAGGTAGGTATGGAGCCTAGGTATGTAAGTTTGTCCTACCTACTTAATGTTACCTACCTACTTAATTTTACCTACCTATGTTTATGTATTGACCTACTTAGTTTAAATTATTTTATTTTATTTTCTATTTTCAATTAATATGCCACATGGTAATTTTTTACTATGCCATATGTCACAATCTAAGACCACATAAAATGAACAATCATAATGGATGGTGGAGATCAATATTTCAAAATATAATCATTTTCACCCAAAAATCCATTTAATGCCATGTGTCAAATTTTGATGGATCAATGAAAAGTAACATCAACACGACTACTATAGTAGCTGCAAATTAATTGCATTAGAGTTACACAATAATTATTCCTACATATTTATAATTGAGTTGAATGAATTACATATGTATATAGTTTCACATATGGTGAATTACATCCATCGCAACTCATGCAACTTGTCTAATAGCACTCACACGTGTAGAAATACACTAAATTGCAAACGGTCATTGCAACTTTAAAACCCAACTACAAGGCCAATTACAAATCACCCCATTTTTTCGTAGTGATGTTGCAATCTCTTTTTGTGTTTACTTTGTACTCCATTGTCATTTGAATGTTCAAATTATAAACTCCATTGCAATTTCATGTTTGTTGTTTCCATTTTTGCCACTTTTTCGCTTAACTTAAGAGTTTTGTTGTTTTTTTTTCCCTTTCATAGGCCATAACCACATTGATGGGACCAAAATCCTTTTTTGTTGGAAAAGGCATTTTGCCATCTCCGAAAGATCCTCTATTGTGTCTTTTACATGTTACATATATGAAAGGTTCATTATGAATGCATATTGTGCAACTAGGTTTAATTTTTCCAACAACACAAGGCATTTACAATTCTAATTGTTAAGGGTTTAATTGTGTGTTGTAATTTGCAAGGAGTTGGGGACAAGCATCCTTTAAAGATATGTGTTCTTTTACAAGACCTACATTTTGTTTATGTTTTTTTATGCATTCCTTTGTGTAGAACTTTGTTGTTTGTGGTTGTCTACATTCTTGTTCAAGAGCTTTAGTGCTTCACAAAACATCTAGGTCATCTACCAATTATTGTTGGTAATAAATGTACATAGAATGTCAATTGTTACAAAGTTATGAGTGTTTAGGTATGTCATGCCTCTCTAGTCCTATTTTTGTTTTTTTTTATTATCATCAATTCAAAGAAAGGTGTTCACTTGCCTCCCATATCTACAACAATTGTAACCTTTTTTTGAGATTTGTTTTAGCTAAAGGGTTTGGGAGCCCTTTTGTTTTGTTCCACAACTTGTTGTGAAGGTCTTTTTGAAATATATGGTTGATATCAATGTGAAAGTGTTTTTGTGAAGATGTATTTACAAATTGATTTGTTGCTTACATTGTGATGTGCAACATTGTTTGTGCAAGTAAGACTTCACCCTATTTTTTGTCTTATTACTTTTCTATTTTGGAATTCTAATGGTGGGGACAAAATGTATGCACCACATTATCTTGGTTGCCATTAAACATGTTATTCAAAAAACCAATTTTATATTTTTGAGTTGTGATGAGGTCACAACATTTAAAAACTAGACTTGAATATCAATTTAGGGTTTTATGGTTAAAGGTTGGAAGAAAGTGCCCATTCTATTGAATCTAGAAAAGGTCACTAAGGGGGGGGGTAGTTTTGATTACCTCACTACAATGTCATTAGATTTTATGTGTTTTTGGGGACTATTTACTAGGGATTTGGCCTCAAAATTTGTCTGTTCTAGGGCAAATGGTGTGATTATCTTTCAAGGCCTAAAAAGTGGTGTGACAATGTAATTCAAATGATAAGCATGCACCATTGGGGTCCATTGCATGGCACATAGGTGTAACCTAATTATGGAAACATTTCTAACTAGTCTTTGGTTGAAAAAATAAAAACCTTGTTAGAATCAAGGTTTGCACCTATTTTGCCCATTCTCCAAACTACCACATGGAACATGGGAAACTAATAGAAATCATGCAAATTAAAGGATTGACAATCCTTCACAAAAATAAAACTCATTGGATCTCCATGCTTGCATTTAGGAAATGTGTTTTGTTTGAGTTTAAGGCTCTTATTGCGAAGATGGCTAATGACATGGCTACTAATGCAATTACCAAGAACAATTATGAAACATTTTATAATTATGAAATTGTGTTAGGGCTCACATGTGTATTCCATGTGCTAAAGGTTGTGCATTTTTTATCCAAATTGGTCCAAGGCAAAGATACCTTTGTATGTGATTTTGTTGCTTTGAGCATATTTTCCCAATAATTTTCTATACTATGTATATAGATCTATTGAAAAAGTATAATAATCCTCAATTCTTAAATCTTCAATGATTTGGTGAATCATGTGTGTGATGTTTTGCGCAAGGTGTTGTCATTAGAACAATAAACCCAAATTGAGTATGTGATTTTTAAGTTCCACAATCAAATGTACATGTTGCATCACACAAATCCCATTATTAAAGAATTTTTTATGGTGAACAAGAAGGTTTCGGCATTTATGATTGCATCTATGAAAATTCAATGCATAGGTGTAGTTAAAGGGTTGATTGTAAAGCAAGATCAATGTTTCACTACCGATGAATTGATGAATATGACTAGGTATCAAAAACACAATTGGAACAAAAAATAATAAGGAATTTGAGATCAAATACGTTTGCAAGGTAAGAAATGATAATTGCATCCTTGATTAGAATTGACAAGAGTGGAAACAAACGATTTTGAAGCCTCCTAATATAACATTTTATACTAGGACCTTCCTGTGAACTCACAATAATGCAATAGTTAACCATCAAGCCTTAGTGCCCCCTATGTTCCTTGCACCATGTCAAGAAATCAAAAACATTCATAAGTGATCCCTAGGAATTTTAAATTTTTATAAATAACCACATACTAATTTTTATGTCTTTTGGAAGACATAGGAAACATTCAAGAAATTTTCTCCAAATATTACATACATGAGATCTTTTTTATTACTTTCTCCAAATATTGTATACATTAAGCTATGTTTTCATATGAGTTTTGTATATCCCTTACATTACCCCCCCCTCTTTAAATGATGAGTTTCACGAAGAGCAATTTGTTTAAAAATTTTGCGCAAAGAAAATACATTTGTTTGTGCCCTAAATGGGAAGTTATCATTATGCTATTAAATTCAAGTCCAAGTGTTTTACTTTGGGTTTTCAAGGTACTAAATGTGAAATTCTTGAAGCTTATCTTGCACATCGTCAACATTGGTACTTGGTTCCCATGTTCGTTCATTGATGTCATAGCCTTGCCAATGAACAAAGTAAAATTGGTTCTGCCTTACAAATTTAGAATTAAAAATTTCTTCAACTTCATACTCTTTATTGCCATCAATTTCCATAGGAGGTGGGGGTTGTGATCTTCCAAAATGAATGAATCCTTGTAAAATTCAAGAAAAAAAAACATGAAATACAAGATGTCCTTTCATAGAATTAAAAAGTTGCAACCTAAAGGCCATTAGATTCATCTACTTGATAACAGGAAATGGCCCAAGACACCAATAACCTAACTTTGCATGTGGTTGATTACTTTTGATGTTAAAATGAAAAACATATTTTACCTTCAACTTGAAACGAAGGTTGTTACTTCTTAAACTCGTCCATATTGATTTTGTATTTCTCCTAAACTTTTTGAAACCATGATTTCATGTCTTTTTAAATCTTGGATAAATGAGTTGCAAAATTTTCAACATCATGGTTATCAACCTTTGCAAGAGTAAACATATAAGACTTAAAGTGCTTTCTATCACTAGAAGAAAAGTCTCAATTTGCAACTGAAATTTGCAATTGAAATTCCATTAGTTGCATAAACGAAGTTGCATGGAACATCTAGTCACAAACGATGACTTAACATGATGTCACCACATTTCACATGGATGATGTGTACAATTAATATACACACCTTCATGCATTGATCATCCATATACAATTTGTACTAGTCACCATTATTTACAACTATGTTATAACCCATTACAAAGTGCCATGTGACAAAATAAAATTTTGACATGTGACATGTTAATTGAATTTCGGCCAAAATAAATTTAATCAATATTTAGGTAGGTATGTATGTAGGTAGGTAAAATTAAGTAGGTAAGTAGGTAGGTAAGATTAAGTAGGTACATGGGTAAATAATTTAGGAAAATATGTACTTAAAAAAATAAAATTAAGTGTAGCCTTTGAGGTTAAACCTTTTTTATTAGCTCATCCCAAATTACACATGTTTTCATTATAAAAATGTAAAGCAAAACACCTTCCTTATATACTTTTACAACATGAAATCGGAAGACAAAACATATCCATGGATAAATTTTACAATTGCGACCTAATTTGCGACTAAGTTACAACTAAAATATTTTCCCATATCCTTTGCCTTCTTTTTCAATTTTGTAAACTAGATTTTAATAGGTAATTAATTAATTAACTAACTAACTATAACTAATTAATTACTTACCAACTTACCAACCTACTTACTACTTATTACTACCTACTAATTAAGTAATAATAAGTAGTAGTGTAAACTAGTAAATTATTAAATAACAATAAATTTAATTAATTACTATATTTAATATTTAATATAATTTAAATAAAAATAATTAATACATAATTCACTTATTAATAATAGTTAATAGTTAAAATTATTTAGGAATATAAAAACGTTAATGATTAATAATTTAGTCATTATAATAAATAAATAAATTATTATTTTAAATTTATATTAAATAATAAATGATGAATAAAATAATATATAATATATTAACTATATATTTTAAGTAAATAATGAATGTGTAATTCATCATTATTAATTTTTATTACATAATATTTTAATTATCTATCTAACTATTTACTAATATCAATAAATTAAATAATAAAAAACTAATATTTGAATTCTTATAATGAATGTATGTTAGGTTGTTACATGAAATGAAGATTAGGAGGCCTAAGTCTCTTAGATCCAAAAAAACTTTGAACACCCAATTGTGCAAATGGATATTCATGGCGTTAAAACCATGGTTTATTCATGGTTAGAGTATGCAAAAAACTATTTACCAAAAAAAACAATGCAAAAGACTAATTTGGATTTTTTTAAAATTATTATATTATAATTATTATGGATTTTTATAGCCTAAAATGAAGCCATATTAAATTCATAAAAATATCTAAAAATAGATTGGATACAACATCAATGTCCTTTTGAGTTCTTTTAAATAAACGGAATCCTTGTTTTAAAATAGGTATTTTAAAAAGAATAAAAAGGAATGCATTAAGTAATGCAATGAATTGATTGAGGTGACATCAAATGCAAAAATCAAGATTATTCCATCATTAGTAATATTTCAGCTAACATTGAAAAATCTCCCACAATAAAATAATTCATTTAAGTACGTGAACATTTTTGTTTTAAACGAAATTTTGCCAAATGGCGACAAAAAAAGGGCCTAGGACAATAACAAAAGAATTTTTGGGTTTAGAATCCAAAATATTCACCAGGTTTTGAAGAAGAAAACAAAAGAAGTTGCTACATTTAAACATTGTATTATTAGAAGTTGCCAAAATTAAAAACAATTCCCAAATTTAAAATTATTGTCCATCAAGGACAATCACCATTTAGTGGTAATTCTCACCAATACAATGACCTAAGGAATTTGAAAAAAAAGATTTTATAAGTAAAGTAGTTACGATCCATTACTTGTTCATTTGGGATGACAAGGTGACGAGTTGTTCAAAAGTTCTTTGGACCATCCAACAACACTTTGTTTCAATAAATAAACATAAAATATTTAATTTAATTAGTATACTATATCATTATGGTTATTATTAATATTATTAATTAATTATTAACTATGTAATTAGCTAATTATTACTATTAATTAATTAACTTGTAACTACTATTAATTATTATTTATATTAAATATAGTAGGTAGTTCTACCTACCTAATTATTTAATTATTTACTTACCAACTTTAGCTTACGTAACCACAATATATGCAAAATTTATATTTAATATGCCTTAAATATAAGATAATTAAATTCATGAATATATAAATATATCCCAAATATATTACAAAACATTTTAATATACATCAAAGGTATATGTACATCATATAAAAGTATTTAAGTTGTGACTACTTTCGCAACTAATTGGACATAAAGGCCTTCTATTGGATGAAAAACCCAAAAACTAATCAATAGGGAAAGATGTAAAACCTAATCGTTGCAAATTAATTACATCATAATCATAAGAAATGTAATAGATTGAAATGAATGGTGACTAGTTGTAAAAATGACAAAACATAGTTGTAAATGATATTTAGTCACATATAACCGCAAATTGGATGGTTGCATACTACAAGATTTCTTCTAGTGTATGGTTGGCAAAAAAAGGAGTTTGATTAGTGGAAGAATGGAAACTAATGGTAGAAAGTTTATCCAATTATCTTGATGATAGTTAATTAATTGTACACCACGAGTATTGTTCCAAAATTTGGTTCACACATTGAGTTTGTCCATTTGTTGGTGGGTGGAATGTAGAAACAAATTTGATATAGATTCTCAAGAGTTAGACAAGTGATTTCCAAACCTTGAATACAAACTATGGACCTTGATTTAACATCATTTGGGAGTCCATGATAACAATAGACATTATCCCAAAAAAGTTTAGCAATTTTTTCACCTAAGATGGTTTTTTCACATGGAATGAAATGTGCCATTTTTGTTAGGCAGTCAACCACCACAAAGACAAAGTTTAATGAATGTGATATTGGAATATCAATGATAAAATCCATTAACAAGGATGACCAAGGTTGCATTGAAACAAGAAAAGGCTATAATAAATGATATGGACGATGTTGAAAAGTCTTGGAACATGAACAAATATCATATGTTTTCACAAATTCTTTTACAAACTTTTAGAGTTGTGGCTACCAAAAATCATGAAAAATAAGTTCCTAGATTTTGTTGAGTCCAAAATGTCCCATTGCAAAAGTCATGTTGAACTTTAAGAATTTGGAAATGGGCTAAAACATCCAAAATATACAAAAGACCATCCTTGAATTCAAAACAATTAGTTTTGCCTTGAAAATTGTCAACATCTTTTGATTGATTATGTTGACAAACACGATGTTCAAGATTAAGAGTTAGACAATTTATTGACTTGCTTACCCATACCTAATCAAGAAGAGTTGGATCCATCATCAAGTAATAGGCATTTACAAAGCTTGAAGATGTAGTTGTTCATGTTTCAAAATGGTTGTTCATTGTTGATCAAATACAACATCTCCTAGCTTTGGTGCAAGGTAAAAATACCTTGACAAAACATTAGGCCATCCTTGTTAACCCCCAAGGTGATAACTGATCATGAAATCAAAATAGGAAAGAAACATATTCCAACAAGCGTGTCAACAATTCAAAACTTGAGCAATCATGAAATATTCAATATTTTAATGGTTGGTGTAAATCATGATTGGATGTTGTGCACTTTCAAGTAAATGACGTCATTCTTGAAAAAAATCAACAATGGCTAGGAATTCCCTATTATGGATCTTGTAATTGATTTTCGTGTTGAAAATTTCTTTGAATGAAAACAATACAATGGAATTGTCCATCATTTCCAATCACACAAGAAATCTTGTCTTTTTTCACTACCAAAATTCACTAGGTTTTTACTGAAATATGACAAAATTGACTAATGTGCAACTTGTATGGTTTTGATAGAAAAGGATTGGTTGATTATAACATTTTTAGTGAAATGTTTTTTAGTCATTTTGGATAGTTGCATGTTGCACTAGATAATTTTTTATTAAAAAATTATGACATGGATATATGAGGTCCTAAGTTAATATGACATGGAATAACATGCCAAATCATCATATAACTTCTTTTTCTTTTTCTTTTTGGATTATGGAGTCACATATTACATTTTTGTCACGTCATGGCATGAGAAAAATTTAAAGTTTTTTTTAAAAACAAATAATTATATAATTTTTTTAAAATAATTTTTTTGACAAAAATTTTTTGACATCATTTTAAGCATGATGTACATGTTTGCATATTCACCATGATGTATATGTTTGTAAATTGCATTTGTACAAAATACATTAAAGCATGCATTTATCAAGGATTAAACCCAAGACTTCATGGAAACACATTATTATAATATATAAAAATTTAATTTGCAATCTAAAAAAAAGTAAAATAGCATTTCATGAATAAATCATCAAATATCTTTTTCTTTAAATTGAATTTAAAATCTTTGTAAATTAAATGTGAATTCAAAAATGCATTTATTAATAATTTTTTAATACATAAAATATGTCTTTTTTAAAAAAGAATTACAAGTTTTTATTTTCCCTGATATGATTAAATATAAATTTATTTATTTATTTTTACAATGTTGTTAAATGGTAATCATCCATAAGAAGATTGCCACATTTGGTTATAGACAAGTTGTGTAGTTGGAAACTTGTTTAAATGTTTCAATATTATGGTTATTTATGATAATTTATTGATATATATATATATATATATACTTTAAATTTGGCCCCAAAAAATTTCTTTCAATTTTTTTTTTGGGATGTTTTTGTGTTCTTAAATTGGTAAAATATGGTCATAAGAAGAAACATTAATTAAATGGTAAATACAACCATTTAATTATCAAGACCATATTTGTTTGGCAAGATTAATCATACACTAATACCAATGATTAATTACACAACTTTGAAAAAAAGTCACAACATATATATTTTTTATGATGTAAAAAAACATTTTACATTTTTCTTTTATTAAAAAAACACAATTGAATTTGGTGAAATTTTAGGTTTAAATAGTTGGATTTAACCTCTTCTCCCCCTAACCAACATATTTTTTTGGTTTCAATTTTTTTTAACTTGGAAATTCTTGTTGGGAAAAAAATATTGCAAATTCAAGGAAAAATGTAAACAACAAAAAATTTGCCAAAAATTTGGGATTGGAAATTTGAAAAAAACGAATGTTACTCCTAATGAGTAAAAAATTAAAATTAATTCTAATAATTCCAAGTTTAATCACATAAATTTATTTGAAAACATTTAAGCTCAATTTTTGAAATCATCATAAACCTTATCCAATGTTTTTGAAAGTTTAAAATAAATATTAATGATGTAACCAAAGGTTCTTTTTGGTGATGAATTTCCACCATTTTGCAAACATAAAAAAGGCCATCAACATCAACAAAGAATTGTTTCATCTTTTTAAATATATATTTTAACTTAAAAATTTGCATTTTCAATTTTAAAAAACTGATATAATTCTACAATGGGTTTTAAACTTGTAATCAAAATATAAAAATATTTTAATCAACAATGTATTCAAAAAATTACCAAAAAAAAATTTAGAAGGCTGAAAAATAAACTTGAAATTGCATGTCCTGAATAAATCTACAAATTGTTTTTGTTTAAATTCACTTAGAATCTTTGTAAATTCAATGTCAATATATATACACATGATGTAAGAATATATTTTACATTTTTAAAATAATAATAATAATAATAATAATAATTTGGTGAAATTTTTAGTTTAAATAGTTGGATTATCCCCCCGCCCCCACACCACAACCAACATATTTTTTTGGTTTCAAATTTTCATAACTTGGCAATTTTGTTGGGAAAAACCATTAACAGTAAAAAAAATGTTAAAAAATTGAAATCACAAATTTCAAAGAAAAAAGGTTACTCTTAATGAGTAAACTATTTTAAATAATTATAATAATTCCAACATTAAACACATAAAAAATTCTAATATCAAATTTATTTGAAAAATTTTAAGTTTTTCTTTGAAATCGTTATAAACATTATCCAATTTTTATGAAATAATAATGATGTAACTAGATTTTTTTGTGATGAATTTCCACCATTTTGCAAACATAAGAAAGGCCATCAAGATCAACAAAAGATTTTAAAATTATGTTTACATTTTACATTTTTAAAACAACGTAATTTTACAATGGGTTTTAGGACTTGTAGCCAAAATATGAAAATATTTTAACAAATTTATACCTCTATATATGACTTATACCCAAAACATGGCTAAATTTTCTTGTGGATGATCTTGAAAAAGATTTTTAAAATTGAAAAAATGAAACGATTGAAAAAATCATTGATGTTAATATTATTATCACCATTTATTATTTATTTATTTATTTATTTATTTCTGAAATGAATTTATTTAATTCATCTTTTAATATTTAAACATAAACCTGTAACAAAACTGATTTATAGAAATTGATAAACCATGTTTAAAATAAAAATAATAAGTCTAAAATATTGATAATTTTTCATAATAAGAATAATACTTATAAATTTTTAATTTTAATCTTTTTTTTAACATGGACTTGTTTTTCATACACCAAGAAAAAAATGGGGGAAAAAATGAGGGATTATTTTTGTGGTTTTTTTGTTGTGGCATCATGAACATTCATAATAATAAACTTGTCCGTGATGCCTAAAAAATTTTAAGGGGAAAAATATATGTTTTAATTTACATAAATGTATAGAAATTTTATATATGAAAATTTTATAATTTAAAGGTTTACATACATCCTAAACTTTGGATGCATGAACATTTTGACTTAATCATTAACCCATTCAAATATAAATGTGAGACTTCCCAAATTTTTATAAATCCATTTGAAAAAATTGTGATGAGTGCAAAATGTAACTCATGAATAATGGATTTAACAATATTCAAAGTGAAGGATTCAATTCATGTGCAAATGTTGATAGTTCAAGAGATGCAAAAAAATTCATTAACCCATTCAAGTATAATTGCAAAACATTAAGTTGCATGTGTTTAATATATTATAATAAATGAAAAATGTAATTTGTGAGTAATGGTTTCAACATGTTAAAAGTTAATAATTCAACTCATGTACCATGTTAAGAGTTAAAGAAATGTCAAAATGTTCATTAACCCATTATAATGCATTATGTTAATAAAGTTAAAGACTACCTCAATTTCCAAGTCAACAATTTGAAATTATTAAATAATTAAATAAGGTTCAAATTATACTCACAAGTGAACAACATAGTGAAAGTAACAACTATGAATAATATTGACCCTTAATTAGTGCAATAAATGACTTGCAAACTTAAGATGGTGAAATGTAGTTGAAATGTAGTCAAATCAAATAATAGTCGCAATGCATGGAAGTGGAAAAGGATAAGATTTCTTCTTGTAAATTTGGAAAAGAATTGCACTAAGGGCAAAATGAAAGGCATTAGTCTCAAGAAATAATTGACTATAAAAATTTAGGTCGATCAAAATTGGTGTTACCATGAAAGTATTTTTTGAATCTTGAAAATAGTTTTGGACCACAAGACACCATTCTAACTTCTTTTAAATTATAATTTAATTGTGTAAAAGAAATTACAATTCTAGAATAATCTTTTATGAAAATTATGTAGAAGTTGGCAAAGCCCAAAAAACACTAAACATCTTGAATAGTGGTTGGGATAGTCTAATCCACGATAGTTTGGATTTTCATGAAATGCATATAAAGTAATTTGTCAAATATGATGTATCCAAAATATTCAGCTTGAGGCTGATGAAATGCACATTTTTCAAGTCTAACATACAATCCTACATTGCATAGCTTTTGAAGGACCAAATGAACATGTTGATGATTTTTTAAATATTGTGAAAAGATCAGGATACATCATCCAAATGAATGACAACAAAATTGTTCAAGAATTTTTGCAAAATGTCATTCATCAAATGTTGAAAAATAGCAAGAGCATTGATGAGTTTGAAATGCATGACATTATATTCAAAATGCTCATACCTTGTTTGAAATGTTGTTTTCCATTCATCATCTTTTTTGATGTGTACAAAACTATATGCACCATGTAAATATATTTTAGTATAGATTTTAGCTTGACCAAGTTGATCAAATAAACTCCATATCAAAAGAAATGAATATTAGTTCTTGATGATTACCTTGTTGAATCCATAATAATTGACACACATTTCGAAGCACTCATCTTTTTTCTTAACAAAAAGGATGAGTGCACTAGGAAGAAACTTGGAATGTCAAATAAAGTTCTTGGCTAAGTTCTCATCCATGCATTCTTTTAATGTAACAAGTTCATTTTACAACAAGTTATAAATGGGATTTAAAGGTGGTTGAATTCCTTCTTAAATATCAATGCCACAATTTTTCCAACAAGATGTTAGCATTATTCTTTTTTAACACATCTTGGAACTCCTTATATCGTTTAAGAATGCTAGTGGTTGTCTTTGTCAATTCTAATGATGATTTGGCATAAATTATAAATGTGGTACCAGCTTTTGCAATTCACAAAAGAACCTTCACCCACGCAAATAAAGGTTTTTTTCAAGTTTTGGTTTTTGACAACAAAATGTAATTGTTTTGAATCAAAAAGACATTTCATCATGGTTTTAATGTTGTGGACTAAAATGATGAATAACAAGAAAATTAAAATTTTAAATTTTACAATTTACATGTGGATTGTATTGTTGTAAGATAACATGAGTAAATGGTGTCTAGATGATGTTAAACATTATTGTACTCAAACAATTTCATGTCACTACATCAATAAATATTAATTTAGGTGTGACATCTCTTGATGTTAGTGGTTGAACATCAATGACCTCTACATGCATTAGATGAGACTTCTGAAATAGAAGAAATTTGTGATGTACAAAATTTTCATAAAAAAATCAAGAAAATGTGCCAAAATCTACCAAAACAAGAAAATCAAGTTTTTAATTATTGACATTTAGAATGATAGGTATTGTGAAATAACAAACAAGGTGGGAATATAACATAAGACTTATATGGACTAGAAGGACAACATTACCTAACCACATGGTCCTACTATGGTTGGAAATTTTCATTTTTTGGCAAATTATTTGACTATGGCATCACACTTTGAGTTTTGAACGAATATCATTTTTTGATTAGAGAATTATCAACTTGATGGTCTTGGATTTGCCATAGTACAAACACAAGCCTTGTTGACAACATTGATTTTGGAGGTTTGAAATGAGTTGCATCAATTTCATGTCTTTTGGACCAAAAGACCCATTGTTGGGGGTAAGTTTTGAAAACCCTCCAAAATTAATAGGTAATTATTGTGGTGATATGTGACACTCTTGCCATCACTCAAACAAGTGATTGTCACATTTCATAGTTGCCTCCATGAGATTCCTAAGATCTGGCATTGTTAACATCAAGTCCTTTGATGTCATCTTTCAAACCCCAATGGAATTTGATTTATGAAAGCAACTTCATCCCAATTAATGTCATAAACCAATTGTTGGAACCCATAAGTCTGCAAAAATGGTAGACATGATCCTTGGTGCAAGAAACATATATTTGTGGTTGTTGAATCTACCTTGTCATGTTCACCAAAAATTATGTTGAATTGTACAATAAGGGTTTCAAATCATCAAGGAAAGGAATTTTTTTTCCAAAAAAGGGCCAAACCAACCCAAAGTTGTCCTTAAAAGTAGAGTGCTCAAAAGTGGGTTGCATTTACTGTGTAGGTTGTAATTGGATGACTAATTGTACTTGATTAAGAAAGCCTCAAAATTTTGAATGTTGCCATCAAACTTTTCAAGAAAATTGACTCAAAGTTCCGTGGCTTCATTTTCAAAGACAACACAAGGAGAATGAGTTTGATTATCTTGTATTTTGAACAACATCTAATGAAGCACTTGATATAATTCCTTGTAGCATATTCAAAGCTACCACCACCTCGTCCATGGTATTGAAGGGGTTTTTAAAAAGTTGATCCCATCTAAATTTTTTTAAAAATAAAAATGAAACTTCTTAATTTTAAAAAAAGGTATATAAAACTAACACAAAATCGTTAATGATAGGGTGGATAAAAAGTAGTGGAATGTTTATAATCATTTGATTTTAAAAATTATTATAATGTTGAACAAATATGTTTTTAACCCCAAATTTAGTTTCTACTAAGATTATAATATCAATACCATAATCATAGACTACTTGTAGAGGTTGATTTGAATCCATTTGCCTTTGATTTATCTACTGATAATATCGTTTGAAAGATGTTTTTTTTTTAAATTCAAAAATGTAATGAATGTTAAGATGCAATGATCTTAATGATTGTGAATGGAAATTATAGTTACAAACAATGAAACATATCTTAGAAGTCTTTAGTATGCAAAAACAAAATGAAAAAAAAACCCAAGGCAAAAGAGTTTTTGAAATCTTAAACTTTCTATTAGATTGGTTTTTCAATTTCAAATCACCATATCTTATTCAATATACATTAAAATCTAGAGTTTCAAGTCTAATTTCAAGAAGAATTTACATATAAAAATGGAATTGGTTTGGAGTAGTTAGTAGGTTTGAACCCTTAAAAAACAAAGATTGAGTGCTTCAACTTCGTAAATTTGACCCCTCAACTTCGTAAGTTCATAATTTGCTCAAAACACATTAAATAAAGTAAAGTACTACTTGTCGAATATAACATTAAATATCAACATATAATTTTTTTTCAAATAAACAAGTTATGATCAAAATTCAATCTTTGAAGTTCAAAAAACATTCTTGTTAAAGTATCAAGAACACAATTAGAACAAACACTAACAAGGAGTTTGAGATTAAAGAACTTGCAAGGTAAGAAACAATAATTGCATCCTTGATTGGAGTTGACAAGAGTGGAAACAAAAGGCTTCAAAGCCTCCTAGTATACTATTTGATACAAAAGTTCATTTGCACCTTCCTACAAACCCACAATAATGCAAGAGTTAATCATCAAGCCTACATGTGCCTTAGGTTCCTTGGACCATGTCAAAAAGTCACAAACATTCATAGATGTCCCTTAAAACATCCATAAGTGACCCCTAGTACTTGTAAGCTTTTTACAAGTAATCACATACCAATATTTATGTATCTTGGAAATTGTAAAAGACTTCCAAAATGTTTTCTCCAAATATTACATGCATGAGGTTATTTTTTCCAAATATTCAATACATTAGGCTATGTGTTTTATATGTTTTTTAGATATCCTTTACACTAAAACAATTTATCCCCTTTATTGGGTGATAACTAATGTGAAGACCATTCACTAGAAGAAAATTGTCATTTTGCAATTGTTGTATGCAACTAATTCTCAATTGCATGTGACACATGCAACTGTTAAACCCCATAGTTGCATAGGACAAATTGCACACAATCAGAAGTTGCATATGACATAGGTGGATAGTATATATGGTATGAATTTATATTTTATACATTTACATTATTCTACAAGGGTTGCCCATGGTGACACGTGTTCATTTGTGAAACTCAATTATATGGTGAGATGTGGCACTTAAACATTATTTCAATATTCATTATTATTAATAAATTAATAATGTCTTGACCATCCAATAAAATGTGAATCAGATTTTGACATGGGTCCATTTATCAAGGCCAATTATGTGGTGACACATGGCAATTTTAAAAGCCCATTGATTATTTATTTATTGATTAATTAGGTAAGTAGGTAGGGAGGTAGGTAGGTAGGTAGGCAGGTAGGCTAAGGTTTAAAATAATCTACTTTTACTTTTGGGTTTAGCCTTTAAGATTGAGCCTCTTTCATTGGCCCATCCCAAATGGCATTTGGTACTTGGTTTGTGAACAAGTCAAATGCACTTACTTATATAATGTGCACATTTGGAATCCATGGCAAAAAATATGGGATAAAAAATTCACTTGCAAGTGCAACTAATGTAGTTACAACCTACATGCAAATAACCATATTAACCTAGTTTACCTACTAGATAAATTAATTATATTATAATTATTAAAAGTTAATAGGTAATAATAATATAATATAATGAATAATATTATTAATTGGTTAATAAATATTAATTTTAATATTTATAATTATAATAAAATTATAATAATTATGATTGCTTACAATAATTAATGATCAATAATATTATATTACTATTATTTCATTTAAATTAATAGATAAATTAAGTTAGTAACTAACCTAGACTAAGGTACTTATAAGCAAATTAATGTAACCTATTAGCCATAAATATATTACCATAAGTAATAATATATTTTAAATTAAAATTATTGTTATTGAAAAATAATAATATTATTATGAACAATTAAGGACGAAAATAATAATAATATATAATATATAATCAATATTAAAATTATTTCTCCTATTTATAAATAATTAATAATAGTCAAGTCATTAGTAAGTAATAATATTAATAATTATAAGTATAATTATAGTTTTTTTAAATCATTATATGTGATGAACTATAATGATAATAATTTAATAAAAATTTTGGGCTAAACTAATTTTGATTAAATTAACCACATGGCTAAATTAACCATGGTTAAATAATTACAAGGCTAAATTAATGATGGATAAATTAATATTTTAAAAATAATTCAGAAGTTAAATTTAAAATAGTAAATTAATTTTGGGTCAACTAACCATAGTTAAATTAACTCCAAGGTTAAATTTACTAATTAATTTAGTCATATTTAATTTAGTTATGTTAATTTAGCCTCATAATTATTTTTCCCATAATTAGTTTAGCCAAAGTTACTTTAACCATGGTTAGTTTAGCCTCATAATTAGTTTTGCCATGGTTAGTTTAACCAAAGTTAGTTTAACCTCATAATTAGTTTTGTCATGGTTAGTTTAACCTAAGTTAGTTTAGCTTCATAATTAGTTTAGCCTCATAGTTAATTTTGCCATGGTTAGTTTAGTTTCATAATTAGTTTTACCATGGTTAGTTTAGCCAAAGTTAATTTAGTCTCATAATTAGTTTAACAAAAAGTATTTTAGCAAAGTTAGTTTAATCTCATAGTTAGTTTAGCATAGGTTTAACCAATGTTTTGTTTTGGGTAGCATTAATTAATATGAGTTTAACCTTAATACTAAAGTTATAAAACTATTATACATAGCCTAAGTAGATATATTTAGTATATTAATGTAGGTATGTATTAGCTTAGGTCATGATTTTTATGACACGTGTCCATTTTGTACACTATTAGTTGCATGTTAGTTGCACACACAACCAATATAGTTGCAAATGACACCTAGTTGCACGTAGTTGCATAGTGATTGATTGCAAATGACAAGATTTCTACTAGTGATTTTTTTAAATCACTTTCCAATTTTTAAAGAAAATTTTTGCCACGCCAAGGCAAAATCACCATATGGTGTTTTGGTTGCTCCTTTGTTCGATCCACTTTTGCTTGACTAGCAAGCATTTATGTTTGCAATACAAATGAAAAACAACTTGCATGCTACCTTACATCCACCAATTGATTATAGTCCTACCACTAAATTGTGGACCCACTTGAGTTCAGATGCCATCATAATTCAAAAATTGTGTAAGTATTTGAAACTTGTGGAGATTACAAGTGTGATGGTCTTGGGCAATTTGGAGGATGAATAGGCCTTCTTTACTATGTACTTCATGAAATCCAAGATTTGCAATTGTTGAATCACACATCTACACTTGGTGGTCAAAATGCATGCACAATAGTTTTATGAGTTTCATACTTTTCCCTTCTACTCCACTATTTGTGAATGGGGGAACAACAAGATTCATTATGAAAATGCATAGGTGGCTAAAGATATGGCACTTGTACTTTTTCATCAAGTTGTTTTTGTGCCAACATTTGCTTCATTTCAACTTTGTAGAATTTGCATTGTTATAGACTTGTGCTTGTTTGTTGTAGCACAATTGCAACCACAAATGGCATATGATAGCATTCTATTAGTTCAAGTTTGTATTCAAATCACACTTAAAACTTACAAGAACATCCATGTTGCCATGAAGTTTTACAATTAAGATTACCATTGAATTTGCAACTTACACACACCTCATGTGCCATAGCCAAATTATATAAAACTTTGTAGTCTTGTTTGCCACCCAATTGGATGAAAATTATATGGATGGTGCCAATGACACCATACCAAAATTGGGAAATAAAAAACATTAATGCAGTGGAATATGCAAGATGTGAAATAGCCCTTGGGAACATTAGGCCTGGACAATGTGAGTGTCGATGCTATGGCATATTACTAGAAAATTTTAAATGATTCACTATTGCACAAATACCAAATAATTTTATTTCAAAATTTGGAACATTGCAAACATGTTATAAAATCCTAGAAATTATTAGATTATAATCCATGCATTTGTTTTTGGTGAAATTTCAAATCCCAAGAACAACAACAAAAAGTTCAATGCTACATAGTACAAAAGATTTTATTGGGGAAAAGAAAAACAAACTCCCCACATTTTGATGATGCAAAATCACCATATTTGGACTATAGGTTCATGGAGGTTACAAAAATATGCAAGATTCTAAAAAAAATTTACTATCCTCTTATACCTATATCCAAATTTGTCTTATTCCTCTTGTGGATGATGGCCACTATGGCTACATCACAAAATTGAAATCAAAAAATTAAAATAAAAAACCCCTTATTAGAATCAATTAAAAAAAAAGAAAAAACCAAACCCAAACTATCAATAAGACAAAGAATAAATTAGATAAAGTTGAAACAACATATAAGATTCAAGAAAAAATTAGAAATTTGGGACAAGACATAAAAGAGACTAGACACAAGCAAATCAAAAAATGAAGAAAAAAACATAAAAAAGATGTAAAACACTAGTAAAATTTATAAAATGTATCTAGAAGGCATGTTATTAAGTAGAGCTTTTCTTCTACAAAAGGCGTGGATGCCCCACCTTTTTTTTCAATTTCTTTTGTGATACCCCATTAAGTATCACATGAAAAAATATTGTTCTATGAGTTCCAATGTTGTAAATCGGTTAATGCCCCACTCCTCAAATGTTATTTTACTCAAAACATAAAAAAATAAAATGGAAAGAAACTCAAATGATAAATAACCATGAAACTTAAAACCTCTCCTAACAATAACCGGTTGTAACCTATGTTGAACATTGAAGTACACTCTAAACCCTAAATCACCAAAGGCCTTGATAGTTCTACTTTCAAATAACGAAATTTGAAAGGACCAACATTACATAACACTTATGTTGCAACATCATACAATGAATTTAAACTTTTGAGCTTTAGTGAATTGAAACTTTTTAATGAAAAATTAATTGATTTAAATTAAAATGTGCTAGATTTATATTAGGATTCAGGAAAATGATTTTTTAAAAAAAACCAACAATTGAAGGAAATAAGATAGCAAATGTAGGCTTTATCTTTGCCTTCACCTCCATTGTGGGGCTTTTTTTATTGACCCTCCTCTCATATACTTACCTAGTGTGATACATCATACCTGACATGCCTCCACAAAAGATTGTGTCACAAATCTACCATGTACCACATCAATTTAGGATCTAGGTTTGAGGTTTTCATAGGTTTAGTCTAGGTCTATGTTAGATATAGGCTTTTAGCCACTTTCTTTAATATTTTTGTACATTGGCTATAACTTTGAAAACATGTTCTTTGGTTGCAAGCAAGCATATTTGACGACCTTGGCCTAAAAAACCCAATTTCAATCTTAATGGGATGGGCATAGCACATAATTGTTTAATAAAGTTTCTTCAACATTCTAAGATAATTCGTATGTCACAATGATCCATCTATGTAATGTTGACATAGCTATTTTGATACACTACATATAATCATTATTGTAACGTTGTTCTTCATGTCTCACATTCATTAGAGGTGATTACAACATCAATATACTTACAATATCAAATAATTCATTTGATTATCAAGAAACTTTAAAATTTATGACCACATTCAAACTCAAATTCCATATTCATACAAGTGTTCAACAAAAAATAATTCTTATCATATATGAACAAATGTCCCAAGTAGTCATGTGTATCAAAAGGTTATTACCTAGAATACCAAAATTTAAACTTGTTATAGTGCATTCAAACTTTCTAACAATTTGCCCATGATCAATTAAAAACAAGAAACTTTGTTTCCATTTAACACACATGAATTTGTAATATATTACATGTGTATATATTTTTGCAATTAACTTTAAAATCCTCAAAAGGAAAGAGCCACCTCATGGTTCTAGTTGTCTTGTTTTTGTGTTTAAGGTAGTTTTTTTCTTACCACTTGTATCAATAGTTTTCTAAAGATGAAAATGCCTTTTGGACATACAATCAATATAATCAAAAGGGACTTTATCCAAACTTGGGATGGAGTCATTGTGGGATGTATTGACAAACACAATGCCAATCTACAAGGACAATAAAAAGATATGAGTTCAATTGTTACAAATGAGGTTCACAAATAAAAGTTGATTCAAGTATAATTGAATGATGGTTTTATGGAAAAAAATGACACAAAACGTAAAACCACTTGCACACTACATGAACTTGCAACAAATGACAAGAATAAACAACTAAGGAAAACAAATGAATGGGGGAAGACATTCTAAAGTCCAAAATGAATGACAAACGAAAAAAGGAAAAAAAAAGATGGTGAATACTCAAAACTAAAGGATGGATACTCAAAAACAAATAGTGGGTGCTTAAAACTAAATAGATTTAAAACAAAAGCTCAAAGACAAGGCAAAAGTTGTTAGGCAAAAATAAATTTAACCCACTATGTTGGGATGGTGGGCATTTTACTAAGTAGTAAAGAGGGCTTCAAGTAGGATAAAGGTAAGTAAGAAGGGGGGGAGGAGTTTTGGGTAAGACCCATAGTTTAAGGGGATTAATGAAAGAACTTATTCCACCCTAGATTAGAGGTATGGGGTGACCTAGATAAATAAAAGAGGTTATAGCCTGAATGTGCAAGATAAGGTATGTTTTATCCTATCAATGGACTAGTTAATGCACCAATTAAGGGACAACAAGGTGAGAGGAGGCTCCTAATGTTTTTCCAATAGGTAGGCCTAGACTAAAGATAGGTCATGGCCTCTTCGTCAAATTTAATCATGAAGGGTCTCCTTGTTGACCTTTCATGACCCTTTGATAGAAAGGAACTTGGTTTGGGCTTGGTTTGCTCATGAGATGTGAAAGTAGGATTTGAGGGTTGATGGTTGAGCTTTGTGAAACTTTAAAAGTTGGCACATCATGAACAAGTGAACAAGGTGGAGATACTCACTCATGGAGAGGCAAGCTTTCAAGGTGAGTTCAAATTCAAGGGAAATGGATTTCATGTGAAGGTGGAAAGATCGTAAAAAGGGGCAAGAGAGGTGGCAACTGCATGTGAAAGGAAACATTTCATGAAAAGGTCTATTCAAGGCAAGATGGAAAGACTATTTTTAAAAAATGGAAGGTTGTTTTGAAGAATAAACAAGAAAGGGAATAGGTAAGGAAAAATAGTAGACAAGAGGATAGTAGAAATGGAGGAAAGGTCCTCACATACATTTTTTGTTTTGTGCCCTATTTTTGGTGCTTAGGATTTGCATTTTCATCACAAGCTTGAGGTTTCCAAATTTAGAATTGAACTTCCTAGGTTTTCTTGGAATTTTTAATATTTCACTTCATTGATTAGGATTTGAAGCATGAGGGGAAGCTTTGGGGAAGTACATTCTAGTGGCAAATGATGTGAGAGCTAGGAGACCACTTGGAGGATGTTTAGAATGATGTGGGAAACCTTAGGAAGTAGAACTAGGGTGAAGAAGTCTTGAAGGAACTCTATGTACAATTTGCCAAAAAATATTGAAGATTTGAAAGGATGAATTCAAGAGGATAATGATTCACTATATATGTTGAGTTGGGTCACATTATAGGTTTGGTAGAACTTGAAGTTGTGAGTGTGTGTGGACGTATGAACATGCAAGTTATCTTGCTACAAGGAGTTGTGTCTTGTTGGGGGGGTGTTCGTGTCTTGTTGGTGTCCAATAAATATAGGTAGACGAAGGGTGGGTAGAAGTACAAGAGGTGTTGTTAGTTGTTATGTTTGTTATGCAAAATGTTACAATAAGGTGTGTGTGTGTGTGTGTGTGTAGGGTTTTGGGTGTAGGATTGTCTTAACTTGGAGGGACAACTATCCAATGGTTAATATACATGTTGAAGTGTTGAGGGGTAGGGAGGGCCAAATCATGATCCACCCCTTCATCCCATCTAGCCTAGGAAGGAACCTTTTCTTGTTCTTGATTAAGGGAGCTCCAATGAGGTAGTTCAAGCTAAGGGAAAGAGAGACCAAATTAAATAGGTTATTGCTAATAACACACTCTAGACGTTCTCCAAGGGATGGGATGGCCCAAGATTAGGATGTTAGGTGTGCGATAAATTTACACTTAACAAATTTTTTTTTTAAATTACAAAAGAATAATAAGAGTACCTAGAAAATGAAACAAAAAGTAGACTTAGCTGGAAACACCACAAAAGAAAAGGGAAATAATAAATCAGACTCCAAGTTGAAATCCATTTCCATGACCATGACAACACTTAAACCCAACCCTACACCCCAACATTAAAAGTACGAACTACCAATTCATTTCAAGCAACAAGTAACAAATCAACTTACAAGTTTGAAAGATGAAGTAAAGGAAAAGATAAAGAGAAACAGAACACTCAAAACCACAATGTCAACATGTTTTGGAAGACAATGTAGCCACAAATTGTCTGCCTAGTTCCAATTTTTAAACTATGGAACAATAATTGTGACCCAATTCCACTATCAGTGTTTTGAGATTATCAAACTACAATGCCAATTCTTGAACCAATTCCAATTTTGCATGGAAACCACTAATTCTGTTGAACCAAAGTTAAATAGCTACCAAAGAGTGTGCGTTCACCTCACAGTAAAACCAATCACCACATTTCCCCTTTTTGGTTCAACAAAATGGTAGAAAGCTTCAATTTTTTGTCAAGCCATGTTATTACCCAAAATCCAATAAAGGAATTTGAGACTTTGGAACAATCCCACCCCTCCTACATAAATGAGATAAATTGTGATGAATCAAATGGTCATGAAATCTCTCACTTGGATTGCCACTAGAAGCCATTCTTTTCTTTGGAATCCAGGGCACTCCCCTCCACTTCAGGCCTTCCCAACTCATCATGTCCCCTCCTTGCCTTATGTGCTAATTAAATCCTGCAATAACAACACCTTGGCAAAAGCACGAATTTGCAATTGTTAAGACATCTAAGAAATCACAACCCAAGCAAGAACAAGATGAGCATATCATTGCACCCAAACGCAATAGGCGCTACTAGCATGCCCCATCCTATTTCCATGCCATACATCACACACATATGTATGGCATGGAAGTGAGTCCAAGCTAGTCCTTGGAGAGGTCACTCCTTGTCCTTGCACATTTTAGTAAGCAACTGAGAAAAAAAGCTATTTTTTAGTATGCTATGCAATAATAAAATATTTTAAATATGTTCTCATAATAAAATTATTAACACCCTATTTACACTTAAACTAAATTTAAAAATTTACTTCAGAACTAGTGAAATATGAAGAGAATGTGTTAGAGAGAGGGGACACTCCAACGAGATGGTGCAAGAGTCAAAAAAAACTGAGGCACTAGTTGGAATGGTATGCAGTCATTGCATACCATGAGGAGAAGTTGAAACTAGGGAATTGTGAGAGTAGACCCCTTCAGATTTGCTAAGTGTACTTACTACAAGGGATGAAGTTCAAACCAAAATTCCTTCACATTAGTTTTCCTTATTTTCTATATTCTGGTACTTGCAACCGTGACTGTGACAAACCATTTTGGGACTGAATTTTCTTTACCACCCCAATCCAAAAGAACAAGTCATTGTGGGTGTTGGGATTTTGCAGCTATCACCACAGCTATCCAAACACCCACAACATCATGGAGTGTGCTATTCTTCCTTGCTTGGGTGCGTAATGGCAGTTCACTTACAAAAGTCAAACCCTCAGACTTCCCACACATGATTGGTTGTGCAACCTTTCACATTGCTAACACATGAAATGTGTTTTTGGCAAAATTCATAAAAGATGCAAATGTATGTTATCAGATTCAAGTCAGTCTAGCTGGATAAGGAGCAATCTACAAGCTCAATGACCTTAGATGACAGAAAAAAAAAACAAATGGATCAGGAGACACCTCATCCTCAAAGATCAGCATGTGTCAAAGATCCTTCAGATTTCAGACTTCTCCAGATGATGACACAGAACTATACAACTCTAATTTGTAATGGCAACTGCATGACATATGGCCACATCATATGCACTTGCCACTGAAGATTTTGGTATATTACAGAAGCCATTAAACACATGAAAGCCTACCACTAAATTCTGAGCAATGCCACGCACCATGATTTACCATCAAGACCACACTCACCATGCTCCTCATATTTTCCATCAGCTTGCAGCCAGAATCTGTCCTCTGGAAGTGAGTTCTGTTTCTTTGGAATTGAAAAATCAACAAAGACTAAGAAACAACTATTTAAGGCTTGCCTCCAGAGACCAGAAAGTTTTGCAGTGCCGGCAGAAATAACCTCCAATCCAACAGCACTGGGAAATTAGGGGAAAAGTGAGAAACCCTCCAGGATTTATGGAACTGGAATACCTGCCAAATACAAGAGAGAATGCATGGATTACATACTGATTACATGCTCATTCATTAATTGTTCACTCGCCGAAGTGAAGCTGGAAACGATGAAGATAGAATCACAGTATCGACAATGAAATTGCACAAAGAGTTTGCCGACTACATATCAAAAGTTCAGAACTCTTGTGATCTGACATTTTGATACAAAAATGGCACTCTAGAACATGCCCCACATAAAAGAAGAGAAAAGGCTTTTACTGGAAATGGATTCCAGGGTTTATCCAATTCCAGGGTTTTGCTGGAATTGGATTCCAGGGTCTATGCAATCCAGGGTTTTGCTGGAATCTGATTCCAGGGTTTTGGTGTTTGGCACATTGCAGGGCAGATCCTTTGCCCTTTGCATATCCATAGTTGAAGTCCCATTAACCTACACAAACAGGATCACTGAGGGCTTTCTACCAAACAAAGCTGGGATCAAGCATTGGAGCTCTGGGCAGGAGCAAAAGGAATCACATTTACCCTTGTAAGCACTTTGGGATTCCCCTAGTGAACTGGGTGAATAGTGAATGAAAGGGACAAGCAGGACCCACCACCTTCTTTCAACTGTACATCCATTAACATACTCTTGAAACACCTCTGGGTGTTTGCTCACCTGAAATTTTGAAAAGGTTTTTCGCCTGCCAATTATCAGATGCAGATGACAGAATCAGTGATGGACTTGCAAGAGAAAGAGTTTCATCTTCAACTTTGGAAGATCCAATTGGTGCCATCTCATCCGCATACTTGGTAAGCTCTTTGATCCCTGCAGCACGCTGCAACCGGCTTGGTTGAACTCTCTTTTGAATGCCATAGCAGTCTTGCTGTCCAGAAGTTGAAGAACGACCCTGGGTAGTTGGGGCTTGTGAGCTGTCAGTCACTTTTTCTCCTCGTTTGATGCCCAAAGGTGTGGAAGTTTCTCCAGCCAAAATACTACTTGCTATGTTGCTTTGTTGCAATGTCTGAGATTGATGATTGCTGTCCTTTGATACATAGGACAGCATGTTGTTCTGCTGGTCAAATGGTGCGGCCAAGTCATCTGTACACGACTGAGTTGCTGTTGGAGCTCTAATTGTCAACTGTGGATTGTATGTCACTTGAGACATACACATACTTGTTTCAGGAAACATAGCAAACCCAGTTTCAACTCCTTCTTCGATGACAGGATCCATCCCTTCCACCAAATTGGCTAAAGCTTCACCAGACCAGTTGGTTGGCAAACCTCCTGAGTGATACATCCACAGGGCATCTGAACTTGGCTGTATAGGCCTGGAAAAAGGGAAAGTTGTCAGTTCCAATTCTGTAGCAAGTTCCCAACGTTGGCAGTTGCAGCAGCCTTTCACAGAGCAGAAAATGAGGAATTGACCTATCAACAGAGTTTTATGTCTGTCTCAACCACACTCAAAAACCAATACATAGTTGAGCACTGTACCTGGAAACCCTGTGTTGAGATGGAGATGAAGGGTCCCTGCCAATGGAGGACTCAAGAGCACTGGATGAAGCATCAGTATCCCCAGAAGTTTGGCTGTTGTTGCCAGAATCTGCACAGGTCAATCGCCGCTGTGTTGCACTCTGGGCCAATCGATACAAGGCATCCCGAATGCTCAACCTTGTCCCAAGATCAAGCTGCAAAATTACACAGTCCAATAGTTACAATAACTCTTTCGGGATTAACCATGCCTAGGGGAAGAGTCATACTATTCAACATGCAAGATCCTTCATGTGAATTTGTATACCCAATAGGTCAATCCTCAAATGGGTCAACCATAACAATGCCTTCCGAGCTCTAATGATGTACCAATTACATAACAGCATTACAAAAGCATCAAGCTAGCAATAGTCAAGCCAGGCTATTGATGAAATCTTCCCTCATATCATGTCACATACTCAGTACCACATGACCTCAGAGTTGACCCATTTACATCAGCTTGGAACTCCAAAGGATTGCCTACAGAATAACTTGTGGGTTGATCTCATAAACTTCAGCTGTGGTCAAGTGGTGATCACAACTTCCAAATAGCTATCTACTCCAAAGAACCCAAAAGGTACAAGAAACCCAAACACTACCTTCATCATGGTGCCTTCCAGCTGGTGCAGGACAGCAGCCTGCAAGCTTTCATCTTCCTCATTAAAAGAGGCCTCTGCACTACTTTGGTGAACTGAGAGAGGAGTGTCAGGATTGGTGCTGGATGATGTGTTAACTGACTCAGCAATTGCAGCAGCTTCAGGTTCACTAGCAGGCATCACCTCTTGAGGTTGTGCAAGAATTTTGCTGAGCACAGGGACATCGAAAGTTGCAACTCCGGCCAGATGCTCGACTGCCAACCTTGCCTGCATCTGCTGCTGCTGCTGCCACCTCAGCTTCTCCGACATATCATGACTGGTCATGATTGGATCACTAGAGGGGACTGCGATAGATGTTTCTAATGATGTTCTCAGCTGATGCTGGTTCTGAAGCAGCTTTGGATGCAGTGTTAATAAGGGTTGTTCATATCCATTGTACATTTCCTGTGATTGTTGTTGCACCTGGCCCGGGAAGGGAGTAGGTGCCAAACTGGGTATGAGATGGTATGGCTGGGGATAGCCTGTATGCTTATAGGGCACCAAAGGTTGATCCGCAGCTTGCATTGTTGAGGGAAGTGGTAGTACAGTAGTTGAATACCCATGTAGATTTGCTGATGATGGCAGATGAAGATCAGTCTGGACAGGAATAGTAGGCTGAGGCTTTTGCCACTCCTGATGAGCATATGGCACTTCTTTCCCACCTCTCTGGCTGTTTAGATGTCCTCTGAGCCTTCCTCCATAGCGTTTGCGGTTTGCTGCATGCCTCCGTGCACGATGAGCCTGGCACATGGATCAAGAAAACAGAGCTGTTTGAATCATAGTGGTGGAAACATAAACCCAGATGGCAGGTAGCACTTCTCCAGTATGTCATGTCAAACAACCAGAGGTACAAATATAACAAGAAGTAGAGCATGCAATGAAATCATGGGTGCATGTATACCTGGGCAATGCTGGCTCTTTCAGAACTGGAAAAGATCACAGAAGGCACCTCGGACTCATTCTTGGCTTTCCATATGGCTGGCGTCATAGCATTATTATAAATACCCTTAACCCTTTGTCCAGATCCTGATGACTCCTGCATCAAGACTAACAGGAGATCACAATCTAGTCTTTTGCAGTAGCCAAAATATAATTGTCCATACAAGTACCTGGTTCGATGTCTTAGAAAAGAAGATGAATGGGTTTGCAGTATTTCAAACTGTGGCATCATGTGTGTGAGTGAGAGTATATGTGTGTTTGATTGAGCAATCTGCCTTACAACTGCATAGCTGGGGGGATTTCAAAGTATTAGGCACCATAGAAGTAGAGCCTTGAATGAGTTTCCATTCCAGCAATGCTTACCGGCAGTTGTGGGTGAAACGGCAGCTGGGCAGGACCAGGCACTATCTTATTAGTAACATCAGTGCCACCACGACATTGCTCTTCAAATTTTGGAACTTGCGGAATATCCAATGGTGGACAAATCAGAGGGTTGATAGAGACAAATTCAAACTTCATGTCCAAACCCTCCACCTTGTCATTGGCAGCTGCATCACAATTAGTTTCTGGCAAGCCAGAAGAAGAGATGATCTCCACCCCCTGCCATTGTAATCCGTTGCCAGGGGGCTTGCATACTTGCTCAAAGGAAGAATCCATCCTACATTCGCCACAATATTGCTTGTCAGCACCTCTTTGCTTCTATCTTCCAACACTTTTTTAGCAAGCTTGACAACCCATTCCAGATTGATCATTCATGCAACCAACACACAGCAGCAGGAGAAAGAAGCCACCAGACCATGCTGGTATGCAGAAACAGTTTCATGACTAGGTGCACATTTTCCACAGAAGAACAAATCTCATCCTGTCAACCTTACTAAAAGAAGCTGATTGACAAAAGAAGTTCTGAGAGGAAGCTCTGGAAAAAATCCGACATGCTTGGCAACCACAACACATCTGAAGAGTGGTGCACAACCTGAAGAGTTTGTCAACATCCTCCATGTTGCCAAGGCTTTTATCCCAATTGAAATCCATCTTGCCAAGGTCATTCTCTTTCCGATATAGTGGAAGATCACTTTCTTCAGGATCATCATCACCACTCAAGTCAAACTTCATCATTGGTGGATTGACAATATGGACATCCTCCTCTGTGTACATAGTGTCATTCATGTAGAAAGCAAGATCTCCACTGCCAAGAACCATTGGCTCAGCTTTCATCTGCTCTGTCACTGCTGCACCTTCTACTACACCAGGAACCAGAAGATAAGACTCCAAAGACATCACTGACCAAGAACACACAATTGAGAAGCATGTGCAAAATTGTAAGCTCGATCACATACATCCCTTTGTACAAAAATCAGACAGAAGTTGCAGCACTATCAAAAGCAACCAAATCCCTCTACAGAAACCAACAAGCATAATAGCACCCTCGAAAAAGACAAGTAGAATAGCCAGATGTGATTCAGTCCTAATCAAATAGATAATTGTCTTGGTAACATTGCAGATGAAATGAATGTATGACTGACCACACAGGCACACACATCCAGACAATTGAGAAATGAAAACCTAGCTACATCACCAGAGAAAAAAGATCTTCACATCCTTTCCGAAGAAAAAACACTGCAACGTTCTTCTTGTCACAGAGCTACGAGATGGCTTTTGAGCCCTGTTTATTTTCTAGTAGAACTGCTAACTCAAAAAAGAAAAAAAACCCATAAGGATCATCCTACCTACCTGTGCACATGTTAGCAACCTGTAGTTAGTCCACGGCCACAAGGGCCATCATCAGTATGCATCCTGAACAAGCAAGTGGTTGATCGCATATTGGCTCTGGCATAATGGTTCTGGCCTTCAAATGACAGCTATAAGGATGATAAATATTCAACATACTAAATTGGAAACACATGGTGATTAGCATGATGAAGCCAAAGTGGATCCTTCAGTTATGCCCAAAATGTTTCTACTGTGGACTCCACATGACCCTAGCCATAAGGATGATAAACATTCAGCACACTAAATTGGAAACACATGGTGATTAGCATGGTGAAGCTGAAGTGGATCTTTTTTCTGTTATGCCCAAAATGTTTCTACAGTGGACTCCACATGACCCTAGAATGTAGGGATACTAAAGTTTGGCATGTTTCTGGGGTGCATCACAAATGTCTCTACCATGAAGGGCAGAGCCAATCTAATGGACCAGCACACAGAATTAGGTCTGTTGTGGCAATGGACATAGCAGCTTCCAGGGTGAATTTGGAAGGGACCCATTTGCTCATCAGGCATGCTGAATACCGACTGACTGATTGTCTTCCCAAACAAACAATGAACATACTTCAGACATGTCCATTGTTTCTTTGGCCTTCAATAGAGAGAGAGAGAGGAGCCTCTGGCAAAAGTCCACCCACACAACACAGTGTAACACATGAAGCCATGAAAATCTTCATAGAGCACCCATCAAAGAACCTCCCTCAAGGTTACTACAACCGCCACAACAATTTCTCATTGAAGAAAAAATAACTCACCACTTTCAAGCATGGCCATGGCTTCTTGGATCATATCTCATTCTTCTTCTTCCCACCAGTACCACTCTCCTCAAGTCTCCAACAAAATCTAAACTCGTTTGTTGTTGTTTGATGCACATGCCTACCTAGCTAGCCACCCACCCATTTGTTGCAAACACCCAAGAAACCAAAAAACACAAGAAATGAAATTCTCTACTCCACCAAAAACACACACAATCCATCAATCAATCTCGTTCCGATCCCTCTCTCTCTCTCTCTCTCTCTCTCTCTCTCAATTGTTGATTGTGTGTATTAGATACTTGGGTTTGTTTGTGTCAATCTATTTTGTTTGTTTGTTTGTGTGCAATTTTGTTTTGGGGGAGAACTCTTAACTTTGCACGTTGAATCCGTAGTAGTGTGTGACGCAAGTGGGTGACGTTAGTTATTTGGACCTGACTCTGCACTTCGCACATGAGGAGAGTGATGATTGGTGGATTTATCCCAACTTTGCTCCTGTGTATGACACGTGGTTTTCTTGTGGGCCCTTTCCTGTCCCTGTGGGCCCATTACTTGGCTGTTTTCAAGCCACAAGTCATTTTTCTATTTTATTACTTCCATGTTCCCACAGGCGGGGGTTGTGGGAGGCGGGTTGTGTGGGGGCTTGGGGAGGGGAGGGGTGGGGGCGGTGTGGGGGGTGGCTTTACATGTTGTTGTCATTTTGTGTTTGTATATAAAAGAAATTTGTGTGTGTGTGTGTGTTTTTTTTTCCTTGCAATGGCTACCCATGTCCCCCACATTCATCCCCCATCTATTATTAGCCTAGGTTTTAAAATGGTGTCCAATTAGGAATAGAAATCTTACCCAGCCAATGAGGTGAGGCAACATGCACCCTAGAAGCCTAGTTGTTTTTTTAAATTTAAATTTAAATATTTTATATTTTATTTTATTTTAAAATTTAATTTGGGAGGGTGAGGTGGGGATGATTTTATTTTTTTCCAAAATTTGGTGTTCCCAATTTGTTTTCAAAAGCATCATACTTTATCCCTTATCCTTTGCCCAAAGCTTGCCTCTTGTAGGTAATATAGGAAACCCAAATGAAAAGAGCACAATATGTCTATTTTGGGAGTGCTCAAAGTTGGATCACTTTGGCCCATCTCAAAGAAACAAAATTAATTAGTTAATTAATTTATTAATTTATTATTATTATTAATAAAACATGGGGGGGCAAAATTTTGGTGCTTTTGGGAACATCTTGAGAACTTGATGCAAACACATTGGGAACAGACAAAACCAAAAATCCTGGTGTGTCCCCCCCCCAAAAAAAACCAAATGAAAAAAATTCGGCCTCCTAAGTGAATGTTGAACCTTCTTGTGCACTGCATGAAATTTTCATTTCTAAAAAACATGTTTGTCACCATTTCCAACTTAGGCTAATGAAATGAAAGGCAAATAGGGGTGTATGAATATGAATTATTATGAATATTAATTATTAATATGAATCACTATACCCACAACTCAGGTTTCACACTTCTTCATGGAATATTTATTTATTTATTTATTTTAGAAAATGAGGTTAGGCAATTTCAAATTTAATTTTTGTGAATTGCAACCCTAAACCCATCACACAGATTGATTTTGTGGTACCTACTTACCTACCGGCCATCATATATATATATAAGTCCACTTCTCATCCACACTCATTCATTTGTGTACCCACCTGCCATCATACATGTATTTGTCTCTTAGTGTTGGAATGGGGTGTTCAAACTCATGCGACCGGCCATGAAGTGTGATGTGTCTTGGCATTGTCTACTCTCGCCATGTCAAAGTTTTACACACACTTAGCCACCAAATGCCTCACCTAACGGGCTTTGCCCCTTTTCATTCCATAAACATTTTTCACATCAATAGTGAAACCTAGCCTAGTTTGGCAACATGGTGTCTAATTATTTTTATTTTTTGGGTCATTTGTGGTGTTTTTTTGGTTATTTATAATTTGATGTTTTTGATATTCATGTGTAGACAATGATGATAAAGGTCATACGTGACATAAGGATAGTCATTAATGGTGTCTAATGGTTAATTAAGAGAGAAGCCTTGTACAATCAAAATAGTTTTTTAATTAATTGTTGAATTAAAAATGCAATATATGACATGTAACACAAGCATTGAGCTAACACATATTAGATAAAATGCATAAATCCATGACAACCATAAGTGATATCCACTTAGTAATGAAGAGAAGACTTGTTTTGTGCATACGTGATTTTCACACATCTAAAAATTGTGATTCAAAAGTTCGACACTTTCCTTTACAATTTTTGAAATTTTTTAACATGGCAAACCAAAAAGTTTTTTTTTTAATTTTTTAATGCCTAACTAGGCTAGGTATTGTGATAGTTGATGATCCTATGATGAAGTTGCAAATTATGGGATGGATGGCCTCTTCCAACTTCCCTCCCTTGTCAACATGCCATCCAACATTCATGATTTCAATTGCTTCGTGTCAATGTTCCATGGCCAATGTGTCATGAGAATAGAGGTCACCCATTTCTTTTGCTTTTTCTTGACTCTACTTTTGTGCATTGGTTTCTTTTTACTAAAGTCACATAGGTTTTCATCTAAAGAGTGGATGTGTGTGACATTTGTTTAATGAACAAAGGTAAAGGACCCACAACTAACCCTTGCTTGCAAATATTCAAGGAAAACACATGCACAAATAATGGGTGATTCCTCATAAGTTAGTCTTGGTATGGCTCACATTTTTTGGAGATTGAAAAGGGCAAAGATCTAATTGTTCAATTTTATGTTATATGCATACCAATTTGAAAGTTTGTGATGTCCAAGATCTTGAAGGCTTGATGCATGCAAATGCAATTTTGATTTTAATAAAGGAGAGAACTAAACCACAATGAATAAACACTTATTGATTTTCCATGATATTCAAAATTGTTGTAATCAACTTGGCCTATTATATGGACAATGAATCATTTGCATGAGATTATCAAAGCCAAAAAAAATCATTGTTATGGCTATAAAATTGAATTAACTTCAATAATTTCAATATTTGTTTGATTTTCCCACCCATATAGTATTGTGCACCACATTAATTTTGAGCCTACACTGAATATTGTGACAATTGTTATTGTTATATTTATTGAACACCATACTTTGACAAGACATCAATTGATTGTCAAACATTTTCATTAACATTGAAACATTCAATTTTGATACATATCACCATTGTTTTGTATGTAAGGTAATTAATACACCTTTTCAAAACAATGAAAATCTATGTATCTATAAATTATGTGAAGTCACAAATTTGAAAAAATAATAAATTGACCAAAATCAAAGCAAATGTTGGAATCATATATATGTTCCAACAACCATTTAACCTTACATGGTGGCAAGGCTAGATGAAAAACATCAAAAATGAACATGATCCATTATGAATCCCTTTCATTTACAACACATTTGTTACATAGTATGAAGCACAAACACAACATTTTTATATTGCACACAACCATTGATCAACCACATAGATTACTTAAATTGGCATCAAAAACATGATCACGTTGTTTGAAATCCTTCTATTAATTTAAGTTTTTGCCTTGGAATTTGAACCATGATTTGAAACATCTTCTAGTTCCATTCCATCATGACATTGTTTGTCAATAAGACCTATTTACTTAATTGTCTCCAACCTCCCCCTTCCCTTCCCACCTCTTCCTTTCTCTTTTAAAATGAATTATGCCATTATTGGCATTTTGTTAAGCCTTTTCTAATATCTTTTATTACAAGGAAGAATGATGGAAGATCAAGATGCACTAATTAGTATTATTAGCATTAAACACAAAGTCATTTCATGTATGTCACACCAATCTTTTTGTAGTTTTTCAAATTTTGTATTTTAACCACTATAAAGTTATCACTCAACATTGGGACCTTATGTTTTGCCAAAATTTGCATGAAAAAAGTTCGCATGAGTTCAATGGGGATCCAAACTTGTTTTTGTGCCACAAATTGGGCTCAATAAATTTTGGTCCAAAGTTGGACCCACATGTACATTTCTTGAGCTTTGCAAAAGCCCAAGCTTTGAACAAAATGCATAAAGTTGTGGCAACCTAGAGATTGTGTTTTTTCATAAGCTTGTGGCAATGAACTCTCTCTCTTGTTTTTTTTTTTTTTTTTTTATTTTTTTTTTTTGTTTTTTTTTTTTTTTTTTTTTTTTTTTTTTTTTTTTTTTTTTTTTTTTCTTTTTACTGTATTTGCTTCTTTTTTTTCTTTTTTTTTTTTTTTTTTTTTTTT
>Ga0116231_10001898_pt1 | contig 43523 bp, 33 predicted proteins | sample S1TSphgellanicum_2_FD_89695 | JGI IMG/M metagenome (GOLD analysis project Ga0116231, IMG submission 89695) | Host-associated microbial communities from peat moss isolated from Minnesota, USA - S1T2_Fd - Sphagnum magellanicum MG | ecosystem: Host-associated > Plants > Peat moss > Unclassified... | reverse complement strand
TTCTTGTTTTGGTTCTTGTGTTGGTTCTACGGGCACATTGACTTGACCCATAACCATACCACTTAATTCTCCATTTTTATGTTCGGAGGGTGGATTATTTATGACTTCATTAGGAAAATCGATTGCTCGCTTTAAATCTTTTAAACCGGTTTGTAATTGATTTTCCGTTAAATTAATTTTTGATTGTAATTCATGAACATGATCTATTTCTGCAGTTTTAAGCTCAGAAATATATTCCATTAATTTTTTATTAGATTCACAAATTTTTTCTATAATACCTGATTTTTGCGCTATATTTCTAATTAATGTATCCATGTTACCAACATCTACCATAGAATATACACCGCCTATTTGTTTTTCATCATCGTATTTAGCATCAATCATACTCATTATTTTTGTATAATTTTTATCTTTATTATTAGTAGTTAATAATTTTCCTATGAGAGTAAGTTGATCATTGGCTTTTTGTAGAGTTTCAAATGTTTTTCCTCTTTTATATTTAACATAATTAAGTATCTTGTTACTCATATATATAAACCAATAAATTATTTCCAAACAATTATCTAATTTTATATATATAATGAGTTTAATCGATTTTGATGATGTAACACATAGATACAATAAATATAAAAAAAATGCCAAAAAACTTATAGAAGAAATTAAAGAACTACGATCATCTTTAGAAAAGAAGAATAATAGCGATGATTTTGCTCTATTAATTCAATTAAATGAAGCTCTCTGTCAAATTTTATTTATGATGACTATTTATCTAAAAGCAATTAGATCATTCTAAATATCTAATTCATTCTCATCCATTTTGTCTTCTTTAATGACTCCAAAATGAATCAGTGCTTTTTTTGCAGAAGTCTGTTCCGCTTTTCTCTTTGATTTATCTTTTCCAGTACCAACTATATTACCATCATTATCTTTCACTCCCATGGTAAATACCCTTCTATGTGGAGGCCCATCATGAGATATTTCAATATATAAAGGATGACTCCATTTATTTTTATGATAGTATCTCAATAATTGATCCTTATAATTACTATCGTTACATAATATCTCTGCATAATCAATCTCACTCTCTAATATATTAGTTATAAATTTATGACAATTCTCAAATCCACTATCTAAATATAATGCTCCAATATACGATTCAAATGCATCTTCCAATAATTTATCAGATGTTCTTCCTGTAACTGATTCAATTTGTTGAGACACCAATAAAAAGTTATCTAATCCAATTTTTTTAGCTAAAATCGCCAATGTATCACGGTTTTCAATTTTAGTTTTTAATCTAGTCATAAATCCTTCATCTTCATTCTCATATCTAATGAATAAATAATGACTGACAATTAATTTAATCACAGTATCACCCAAAAATTCCAATCTCTCATTGGAAGCTTCTTGCAATTCTACAAGATTCGGTGAAAATTTATTTTTAAATCGAGACAATATTTCTGGAGTAAGTAAATCTTTTTTAGTATAAGATTTATGGGTTAGAGCCTGTTGATATATAGATAAATTATTGACAACGATGTCGACGTTAAATCTTTTAATAGATGATTTAACATCTTCCTTTGTTAATAATTTATTTCGCTCATTATACGGAATTGAAATAACTTCTCCATTAATTTCTATCGTATTATCGTTAAGTATGTTCATATATCGTATTATATAATCATAATTTTAAATAATTAATTACTTTTTTATTCAACATTTTCAATTTCAGCTCCCTCTGTTATCCAATATTTCTTATTATTTATTATAGTTCCCGCAGAATTTGGAAATTTATATGCATCTACATCTATTTTTGCTCCACTATCCGGATAATAATCAAACACTAATCTTTTTTGTTGTTCTTTCTTTTTAATAATTTTGAGTTTATATTCTCTCATTTGATCAATAGTTTTACCAATACATTCAACAACAAATTCTCTAAATGGTGTATCATCCATAACTGTTTTCTTAGATTTATCTAAATAATTTTCTCTAAAAACAACTAAATGAGATATCATACATTGAGCATTATTCATTTCCATATCATCTTTTATTACTCTACTCTTTAATGATTGAACTAATAACATCATTAAAGTAAATATGAAGGTTGCAACATTCAATTTCTTTTTAGGTATAGATATAAATGGAGTGCAGACATTATTATGCCCATATAAATTAAGTAAAACTTGACCATCTAATAAAAATGTTACATGCCTATCTTGAAATTGTGAAAATGGATAATACTCTTCAACCTTTATTTTTTCGCCATACCTCTTCTTTAACTCATCCATAATATACATTGAATCTTTTTTCAAATCGGTTGATACTACATCATAATATGGTATATAGATATTTACTTTTTCCTTTTTTTTGGTAACATTAACAGCTTTATACATGTAATAATAATACGCATAATAACCAAATATAATTGTACTATCTTTGATTTTAGGTAAAATTTCTTTCCTGATCATTTTAATTGCTTTTTCATCTGGTGTTTTTTTCATTATTATTTCACATTTTAATTTATCAAACGGATAATACTTTACAATCAAATTTGTTCTTGGTATCTCTTTTTTCAATCTCCAAAATGCAGTTAATGGATTATTATAAACTCTAAATTTATCGATTAACATAATATGGGGATGGACATAAGTAATACCATTTAATTTAATTGTTGGTAAACTATAATAAATCGGTCCAGGCATGTAACTTATATCACAATAATTTGCAAAGTTTACGAATATTTTATATGTTTCATCATGCTGTCCTTCTCTTCCTTGTACAAATTTAAATCCTTTTTTATGTAATTCATCACATAAATCGACAAGATCTTTAATTGGTTTTGGAGAATAAAATTCAATATCTGGTGTTTCCAAATCATTATAAATCGAATTTTTTTTTGATTTGAGTAATTCATTCAATGCATATCCTCCATATACAATTTTGTTAGTTCTTTTAATATAATCATTAATTGCTATCATAACTTCTCTATATTCATTGATTGTCGGTTCCAAAGTATTTATCTGTTTTTCCCTTGCTTGGTCTATTATTTTATCTATATCTTTTGTTACAGCATCTATATCTTTTTGCCTATATAGAGTCATATATATTACACAATAAAATAATTATAATTTATATTTTTTCTTAAACTCATCTGCTGTCATTATTTTAACACCTAATTCCTTCGCTTTATTCAATTTTGAACTCGTATCATTTTCATCAGCAACTACCAATAATGTTGTATTTTTACTAACCGAATTAACCACCTCTCCTCCATTATTCTCAATATATTCATTCCATGTTTTATTCCTAAAGCCAGTAAATACCACTTTTTCATCTTTAAATACACCTTCTTTCTTAATTCCTCCAATGTATTTATTAACAATATTAATCATTGGTACAGTTTTTACAAAATTCTTGAATTCCGGTAACCCATCCACAAATCTTGTTGCAGTTAATATATCAAACCCATTAATTTCTGTAATAGCTTCCTTTTTTACAGGGTGATCCATTATGTTTGGATAAACCTTTAATATTAATTCTATTTTCTTACTACCCAAACCATGTCCAAATATATTACTTGCAACCATCAGATCAACTAATTCAACACTTTTGATCCTTTCATGGATGGAATTATATATATTCTCCGATGACTTATCTTTAAACCCTTTTAATACCAAAAAATCATCTTTTGATGCTTTTAATATTTTAGGTATAGTATCAAAACCAGCTTCAACCATCTTTTCTACTGTACTACTAGCTACATGTTTGATATCCAACTTTTCGAAAAAATATGCTAAATTTTTTATTAATATTTCTTTTTCCGTTTGATCATTTTTAATATCAGTATCATAATAAATATCAACTTTAGTTTCATTCCATTTATATCCTACTTTAGGCATCTGCGCCTCTTTAGCAGGCTTGATAACTTCCATTATATACGGTATGACATCACCACTTCTAGTTATTTTAACAATGGCACCTGGACCTAATTTATTATCATTTACAAATTTAGCATTAAATGCTGTAGCTCTTTTAACAGTTACACCGGATAGATTAACTGGTTTTATAATAATAGTTGGTTTAAATAATCCATCTTTAGATATATTCCATTCAACTTCAATAACCTCTGAATTAATTACTTGAGTTGTTTCCTTGAATGCAAATGCATAATCGGGATTACCTGATAAATTTCTGGCATGGGGTTGATCACCTGTAACAATTATACCATCAATTTCATATAAACTATTTTTCCTCCTTATTTCTAATTGTTTACTTAAAACCGTTTCATCAAATTTATCGAATATATCATAATGAACTACTTTAAATCCACTTAATTGCAATCGTATGAATTGTTCAGATTGTTTAATATTGGATGGATTAATTAATTCATACACCACAAAATCAACATCATTCATTTTATCAACCTCAATCGTTTTACTGTTTATAAGTCCAGCAACCATATTTCTTGCATTTGACATAGTACCACTATATTTCTTAAAATTCTTTTTCGATATTATAAATTCACCTCTAACTGCAATATTTTTAGGTAAATCACTTATATTCAAACTATGAATGTATTTTATTAAATGAGTTATATCTGTACCAATTAATCCATTGCCTCGTGTATATAGATGTTGATTGTTCTTTGAATCAATATGAAATAATCCAGATACACCATCTAATTTATCGGAAACAATATATGGTCCTGAATATTTTTTCAGCCATTTTTCCAAAACAGGAGATCCTGGTTTTATTTTATCCATACTTCCCATGAAATAGGGTAGTTTAACCTTATTGGTTGTTACTTTTGCACCAATTTGTTTCAGCACGGGATTGGTAGGATCTTTATCTTTAATTGCATCAATTAATAAATCGTATATTTGATCAGATATAACAGGTTGTTCATTATAATATTTATCTGCTGCATATTTAATTATTTTTACTAATTTTGGAATTGTCATATTGCTGATAGTAGTTACAGGGTCATTATTCAATTCATCTATTATTTTATCCATTGATTTATAATTATATTGATAATTGCTTATACTGTTTCGTTATCAATTTTTTGCAGCAAAAAATTGATAATTTTAATATTTCGTACAATAACTTTATAAGAAATATTATAATAGAATATGTCAAGAGTTAAAGTAACGACAATTAATGAAATAAACACGACCGACAATACCCAATTATGTGATAAAATAAAAATAGGATGGTTAACGATGTGTTCTGAAAATAATGGATATTATTTACTAAATGAAAATAATAGTATTATAGGGAAAATATTAATCAGAGCATTAAATGCTATTTACATAGAATTATTGAATGATATAATAAATTCCGAAGATTCAATTTGGAGTTATGAAATAGTTCCGAAACAAAATAATTCTCAATATGGTAGCAAACATTATAAAATGGATATTTATATAGATGTTGATAAGTTTTTAGAAAAATGTGATAATAATACTTTAACTAAAACAGATTGTATGTTCCTTCATAAATTAATTACAATGAATTATAGTGAACAAAAAAATAAAAAATTTACTGAAGATTGGAAGAATGCTCATATCATGACAAGAAATGATGTTGTTTTGACGCAACCAACATCAGTTAATATTAAATTATATACTTATCAAATTAAATCGATGATGTGGATGAAAAGTGTAGAAGAGAATATTGATAAGGATGGATGGAATTTCGATACTTTTGTCCCGTTATCATCGATAATTAAAGATCCTAAAGTGGATGGAATATATTTTGATATGTTAGATCGTGTAATTGTGACAGATCAATTTAAACCACATACGTTTAAAGCGAAAGGTGGTATTCTTGCGGATGAAATGGGGTTAGGTAAAACAATTACAACAGTGTCTTTAATGTTGGCAAGACCATCTAATTATAAAAAATTATTTGCACCTAATGGAAAATATTTTAGTAAAAGTAATTTGATTGTTTGTCCGAATCATTTAACTAAACAATGGCAAAATGAAATATTAAAGTGTAATCCTTTAGCGAAATGTGTATTAGTATTAACTAAACCAAATCATGAAGGGGTAACATATGATGACTTTTTTAATGCTGATTTTGTTATAACGTCAATTCAATTTTTAATTAATGTTCAACATTATGTTTGTCTTAATTATAAAAAAATAACACCAGCTTATTTAACATCGAAATTTAATGATAGAGAGATCGAATTGAATAAAATGTTGGAAGGATTAAAAAATCAAGAAATTAAAGAAGTTACTAAATATAACTGTCCCATGTTTGAACATTTCCATTGGAATCGGCTAATCATCGACGAAGCACATGAACAATTTGGAAATATGTCATCATTTAATTCATCTGAAACGGATAATTATGTGAGATTATGGTTAAGTAACATAACTTCAAATTATAAGTGGTATGTATCTGGAACTCCATTCACACACGAACAAGGTTTTGCTTCAGTAATTAAATTCTTAGGATTAAATGCGAATAAAAGAATTAAGTTGCCGAAAGAAGAAATTATAAATATTCCAATTGGATATGAGGAATTAACATCGGAAGGTATTGATTTTAATACAGTTTATCAAAGTGTAATGCAAAACATGTATTATCGTAATACAAAGGTAAGCGTTGGACCCGAGTTTAATATTCCTGCAATTGTGGAGGAAACTATTTTCCTAAACTTAACTAATATTGAAAGAAGTATCTATAATAGTAATTTACATTTAGGATCTGAATATTTAAGACAATTATGTTGTCATCCTAATATTTCTGACCATGATATTGAAACATTAGGTGCTGAAGAATTATCATTAGAACAGGTTAGACAAAAACTGATAGAGCATAAAAAGAAAATATATGAGGAAAAGGAAAAGAAATTGAAGGATTTAATTAAAGAGGGACCAACAGCACATGGATATGATTACAGAAAGAAGAAATATGAAGAAGAAATGAAAGGTTTACAATATTTAATTAATTTTTTCGAAAAGCTTGATCCTGTTGTACCAGCACTACCAGAGGAAACTTGTGCTATTTGCATGTGTGAATTTGACGATGCGGTAGTTACAGAATGTGGTCATTATTTCTGTAAGGAGTGTATCTATACAGCATTACAGATGACCAATAAATCATGCCCAACATGTAGAACACCATTAACAATTAAAAATGTATATCCAGTAAAGAAAAATGCTGATGAAAACAAGGTGGATTACTTTACCTATAAATATGGTTCGAAGATGGGTAAATTAATCAGTTTATGCAAACAAATATTTGCTAATCCAGAGAATAGGATTATTATTTTTTCTCAATGGGATAGATTATTGAATAATATAGGGAAGACATTAAAAGATGCATCAATTGAAAGTTTAATTTGTAAAGGAAATGTGCATCAAAGAAATGCCGCTATATCATCATTTAAGAAAGGATTACATAATGGTAAAGAATGTAGAGTAATTTTATTAAGTATCGAACATTGTGCATCAGGTGTTAATTTGACAGAAGCAGATTCGATTTTCATAGTGGATCAAATAGATGGGAAAAAAGAAGAAATAAAGAGTATTGAAAATCAAGCAATTGGCAGAGCGGCGAGATTAGGTCAAACTAAACAAGTTAAAGTAATTCGTTTGATAACAAAGGATACAATTGAAGAGGAGATATATAAGAAAAACCATTGATTTATTGAAATAATGATAATAATCTATATTTCAATTTACTTTAATGGAAAGTAAAAATCCCCTGCTCCATTACTTGGCATAAAATCACCTCTCATATTATTATCATTCATATCGGTAATAACCATACCATAATAATCCTGGGAAAGATCTGTATCTATATTCTTCGTATTTCTATACATTAAATCATTTGCCTGTTCATCAAATTTATATGGATCTTTCATAGCGCATGAGTTACATCTATTTTGACTTTCATATTGCCCAGTCCTTGGATTTATTGGTTCCATCATTTGTTGATTCAATTGTTGAGATAACATTGGATTTCTCTGCGGAACAAGATGTGGATTGATCATCTGGAAATTATACATTGAATGTGGATTCTGTTTTTGTTTTTGCTGTTGCATCATCATTTGCATTAACATCATATTCATTGTTTTATCTTCGTCTAATTTAGTGCGATATCTCCAATAAAGGAAAAGAAGTAATGCTAATACGATAATAATAAGCATATAATATTTTGTAAAAAAGGGATAAATCCATTGATTGACAAAATTGCTTTTTGATGTACTTCCCCCCAATTGTTTCATATTTGTTAATCTATCCATAATTCGGGGATCAATTAATCTTGGCCTTCTTTTAAGCATTTCCCTATATATTGTAAATAGATTAAAAATCATTTAATATTTCAAATTTAACCATTTTCTTCGTTTTATTATTCACCGCAGATTTCTGATATTGGGATACTCTCGATTCAAAGAAGTTTGTTTTACCTTCTACGCTAATCTGCTCCATGAACGGGAATGGATTTGATTTATTGTATATCTTTGAATATCCCAATTGTACCAACAATCTATCGGCAACAAATTTAATATATTCGGTCATTAATTCACTATTCATTCCTATTAATTTACATGGTAATGACTCACATATAAATTCAACTTCTATATCAACTGCATCTATAAATATTGGAACTATCTCTTCAAACTTTAATTTATTTTTTAACATTCCATATAACAAACATGCGAAGTCACAATGCATAGATTCATCTCTTGCAATTAATTCATTAGAGAATGATAGACCAGGTAATAGATTTCTAGTTTTAAGCCAGAAGATTGAACAGAAACTCCCGCTGAAAAAGACTCCTTCCACAATAGCAAAAGCAATTAATCTTTTAGCGAATGATTCTTGATTATTGATCCATTTTAATGCCCAATTAGCTTTTTTAGTTATACATGGTATAGTAGTTATTGCATTTAATATCTTATCTTTTTCAACTGGATCTTTAATATATGTATCAATCATTAAACTATAACTTTCAGAATGAATATTTTCCATCATTGCTTGATAATTATAAACTACTTTCGCTTCCTGAATTTTAATATCATTAATAAATCTTTCCGTTAAATTCATGTTCACAATACCATCGCTTCCAGCAAAAAAAGCTAACACGTATTTAATAAAATGCTTTTCATCATCATTTAATTTATTATTCCAATCTTCGACATCTTTGGATAGATCTATTTCTTCAGCTACCCAAAAAGCAGCTTGTTGTTTTTTATACATCTTCCAGATATCTGAGTATTTAATTGGATATAATGTGAACCTAGAATTTTCCTCATTTAATAGTTCTTCATTTTTATCAATATTCATCATCGCGTCTTTGATATCTATATCGTTATCCATTTATACTATATTTAAATCAATATTTTTTATTTTATTAAATATCAAAATAAAATATCAAAATATAGATGTAAAAATAATAAAATCATAATATAATCATCTATATCGTCTAGATTAATTATATATATTTAGGAATTCATTTTTTAATATAAAAATAGATTAAATATTTAATAATATATAAATAATTGAACTATGAATTGATCATAATATTCCCAAATATAAAATATGAAAAAATTGATAAGAAATTACATAAAAATGTGATTGTAATATATTACCATGAATATGGAAGTTATAAAACGAGATGGGAGACGTGAAATTGTTCAATTCGACAAAATTACAGCTCGTATAAAAAACTTGTGTTCTAATGAGGATTTAAAACGAAGGTATATTGAACCGATTTTAATAGCTCAAAAGACTATTGCAAGTATTTATTCTGGAATCACCACTGAAGAAATAGATAAGATATCAGCTATTATATGTGATTCAATGATACTTACTCATTATAAATACTCTCAATTGGGAGCAAAGATATGTATCAGTAACTTGCACAAGAAAACATCAAACTCGTTTTATGAAACTACAAAAAAAATATACGAACATAAAGATTTCAATGGATTACATGTACCTTTAGTATCTGAAAAATATTATAAAGTGGTAAATGAACATAAAGACATATTTGATAAAATTATCGACTATGAAAGAGATTATATGTTCGATTATTTTGGTTTTAAAACATTAGAAAGATCTTATTTAATTAAAATTAATGGTAAAATAATAGAAAGACCTCAACATCTCATTATGCGTGTTGCTGTAGGTATCCATTTTGATGATATCGATAATATTGTTAAAACGTATGATTACATGTCCAAAGGATTATTTACTCATGCTACTCCAACTTTATTCAATGCAGGTTCAAATAGATCTCAATTATCATCCTGTTTTTTATTAGGAACAGAAGATAGTCTTACTGGTATTGCTAAAACAATGACATCGTGCATGGAGATAAGTAAATGGGCTGGAGGAATAGGAATACATGTTAGTAATATTCGTGCAAAAGGTAGTATTATTCGAGGAACAAATGGTCGATCTAATGGTATAATACCTATGATTAAAGTTTATAATGAAATTGCTAGATATATAGATCAAGGCGGTGGAAAAAGAAACGGTTCAATTGCTGTCTACTTAGAACCTTGGCATGCTGATGTATTTGAATTTCTGGAATTAAAGAAAAATACAGGTGCAGAAACAGAACGAGCCAGAGATATATTTCTCGCATTATGGGTACCGGACTTATTCATGAAACGATTAGAAACAAATGAATTGTGGTCATTGATGTGCCCAGATGAATGTCCTGGATTGAATGAATGTTATGGTGATGAATTTGAGAGATTATATACAGAATATGAACAACTTAAAAAATATAAGAAACAAGTTAGAGTAATGGACTTATGGAATGCTATTTTAGAATCACAAATGGAATCAGGTGTTCCTTATGTAGCTTATAAGGACCATGTTAATAGAAAAAATAATCAACAAAATATTGGAATTATAAAATCGTCTAATCTCTGTGTTGAAATAAATGAAGTTTCAGATGCAAATGAGTATGCAGTTTGTAATTTGGCATCTATTGCAGTGAATAGATTTATTAAACCAGATGGTACATATGATTTTGATAAATTATGCGAAGTATCGAAACAATGTATAATTAATTTGAATAAAATAATAGATATAAATTATTATTCAACTCCAGAAACTAAAATATCTAATATGCGTCATCGACCAGTTGGATTAGGCGTACAAGGATTAGCAGATGCTTATATGGCAATGAAATATCCATATGAATCAGCAGAAGCATTTGAATTAAACAAACAAATTTTCGAAACTATTTATTATGGTGCATTGAGTGCTTCATGTGAATTAGCCAAAATAGATGGACATTATGAAACATTTAAGGGTAGTCCATTTAGTAAAGGAATATTCCAATTCGATATGTGGGGCGTTAAACCTTCTAATCGATGGAATTGGGATAAACTACGCAATGATGTAATTAAATATGGCACCAGAAATAGTCTATTGACATCTTTAATGCCAACAGCAAGTACTTCACAAATTCTAGGTAATACTGAATCATTTGAGGCGTTAACATCCAATATTTATACTAGAAGAACTTTAGCAGGTACATTTACAATAGTTAATAAGTTTTTAGTGGATGATTTGGTGAAATTGGATTTATGGAATGATAAGATGAAAGAAAAGATTGTATATTATAATGGTTCCATTCAAAGTATACCGGAAATACCCGATGAATTAAAATCTATTTATAAAACTGTTTGGGAAATTAAACAAAAAGCAGCAATAGATCAATCTGCAGATAGAGGAGCATTCATTGATCAAAGTCAAAGTATGAATCTATATTTATATGAGCCGGATTCTCTTAAACTGACATCGGCATTATATCATGGATGGAAACGTGGTTTGAAAACAGGTTCATATTATATTAGATCAAAACCATCAGCGGATGCGATTAAATTTACAGTAAATACTGATACAATTAAAGAATTAGATGCAATAACTAAAAAAAATGAAATTAAACAATTAGAAAAAGAAAAGGAAGAAATTAAAATATGCCCTTTAATAATTGGGAGAAAAATGACACCAGAAGAATTAAAAGAATGTCTGATGTGTGGATCTTAAAAATTACTTTCTAACCATATTATAAATTGATTTATGTTATTAGATTATATTAATAAAAATGAATGGACTAAAATAATAGAAATGCTTCCAAAAATTAAATTATCATCTAAAATCAATTCTAATAATTATTTAATTCATTATATTGGATATGAAAACAATATTGATGCATTTAAGAAGATAATTAAATATGATAAAAATATAAAATATAAAGACAGTTATGGTAATACTATTGGTCATATAGCAGCATTAAATGATTATACAGAATTATTAAAATTGATTATTGATCATGATATCACTATTTTAAATGAAAAAAATAATGACCAAACCACTATTCCACATTTGATTTATGATAAATTAGATCTAATAAAATATATATTTAATAAAAAAAATATTAGTAAAGTAGATCTAAATTTATATAATTCTAGTACTATGACCAATCTACTAATCTTAAATATTTTGGATAAGAAAATGGATATCATTAAATACCTACTTAAACATAAAAAAATTATTGATGTTTCAGAACCACTCCCAGCACCTCCATTGGTTTTAGCATGTGATCTCGGATATGTTGATATTGTTGAATTATTATTGGATAATGGCGCAGATGTAAATAAAGTAGATAAAAATGGTGCATCTCCTCTGCAATTCGCTGTAGCAAAAAAGTTCTACGATATTTGTAAAATATTATTGAAAAAAGGAGCTGATTATAATTATGTTAATTTTTATGGAGAAAATTTTATTCCATTCTTAGCTATTAAATCGTCCAATGAAATATTGGATCTAATAATGGATTATGATATTGATATGAATTATACTGATAAATTTTTAAATACTTTAGGACATTTATTATTCACTATTGAAAATAATATTCCATTAAATATTAAAAGAAAAATAATAAAAAAATCAATTGATTTGAATGCTCAGAATATAGATGGAGATACTATATTTGGATTAATCTTAATGCATAATAGTTGGAATGATTATAAGGATATAATTAAGGATAAAAAAATAGACATAATGATAGAAAATAAAAAAGGTATCAAAATTGAGGAGCTAATTAATGAAAACAAAAATAGAGATGAAATATATAATACAATAAATCCAATAAGCGGTAATCCAGAAAATATTAATTTGGAGGAATATCCTTATTCATTATTTAGTTTATTTAGAGCATCCACATTAAATATAGCAATTTACGTCCATTATATTCTGACCAAATACAAAAATATATGTATTCCGATTAATAATAAATTAAAAATAGATATAGATAAAGAACTAATACAATTAAACGAAATAAATAAAAATCTTAAATATGATTATGAGACAGCGCCAGAATTAATGTCAATGGTGATGATGTGGCATGATAGGAATAATTATAAGCTGCCATATAATTTTAGTAAATCATTTAATAATACTAGAAATAGAAAAAGGTTCGTGATGATGTTTATATATTTAGTTGATGAATCAATGCAACATGCCAATGTAGTATTATATGATCGTGATAATAATACAGTAGAACGTTTTGATCCATATGGATATAAGAAATACAATGATTATGAAGAATTAGATAATGTTATAATGAAAATGTTTAAAAATGTAAAATATATAGCACCGAGAGAATATGAGAATATTAATAGTTTTCAAACAATCAGTAACGAAACATATCCATTAAATAGGAAAATTGGTGATATAGGTGGATTTTGTGTTGCTTGGTGTTTTTGGTATATTGAAATGAGATTAAATAATTTAAATGTTCCCCCAATAAAGTTAGTTAATAAATCAACTAAAAAATTAATTAATTTAAAAGTTTCATTTAATGAATATATACGAAATTATGCTAATATGTTAACTAAATATCAAGATAATATTTTATTAGATGCAGGTATCGATAAGCATATTTTATATAATAAACAATTCACATTAGATGATTCTAAAATGGTATTTAAATATATCATACAAAAAATTAAAAAAATTAACGTTTAGTTAGAGGTATATATACTAAGTCTAGCTTATTAAATATATCCTCTTCTGATTCTACATGAATTTTTTTATCATTATTTATTTTGAATAAACCATATTCATTTAATTTAAATCCTTTAGCTTTTGCGATATTTCTCATTTTTTTATTTAATTCATCTGGTCCTGTAAAATATAATAATGCTGGATAATAAGATTCAAATGCAACAAATCGAATATCAATTCTTCTGACGGGGTTATTTTGATATTTACAGAAGCCCATATATTTAGTATGTGTATTTTCACTAGTTAATGAATCAACAATGAAATGTTCTTCCATTAATTTATTAATAACTATTGATAAATAATTAATATTATTTTCTTTATTACTTAATAATACATCTATATCATTAGAAACTAATTTACCTCGTCGATATGAACCACAAATTGTTACTATTAAATTTTTGTCTAATTTATGAATTATTTTAATTAAATATGCATTGATTTCATCCATTTCTTTTCTTGGAATACCTTTCTTATATTTGTTTAAATATTTCAGACCCATTAAGATTTTATCATTTAATGGTATTTCTCCTTTTTTATTTCTTGCTATTAAATCTTTTATTGATTTTATATTATATTTTTGAATAAGTTGTTTGGCGATTGATCTACCTATACCAATCACTTCACTTAAATCATTTACCAGTGTAATCTCGTTCATTATTATATTCTTCTCCTCCTTCGTTAATGTTTCCGATGCCTCTTTTAATTCACTCAATTCACCGGTTTTAATTATTTCGTCTATTCTAGCTTTAATACCTTTACCGATACCATAATATTGATCTAAATCGGCTCCACTATTTATTTTATTAGGGAATTTTTTTATTATAGATAATCCTCTTTTAATATTTGCCAATCGAAATCCTTGAGCTTTTTTTTCTTTTTCATTATCAGTATGATCAACAAGAAATTGTATGAAATTAACTAATAATTGAAATTGTTCAGCTATATTTTTATTTGCACTATTTAGGACTGATACTTTTCCTTTTTCTTTTATCGATACAATTTGTTTTGTCATTATTGTATTTAGGATATAAAAAAATATTAGATTAAAATATGTAAATGGATGTATCGTCAGGCGATAATCTCGATACTAAAATATTTATAAAAAAAAAGAAAATATTTCCACCATTAGATGACCAATATATAAATAATTTAAATACAGATTATATAGGTGAATTTAGTATAACATTACCGGATGATGCTAAACAAATAACTGAAATAATTAAAAATAGAATAAATCGAACAAATATAACTATTACGGAAGCAACAGCAGGATTAGGAGGAAATGTTATATCTTTTGCATCTGTATTTGATGAAGTTATAGCGATTGAAATTAATCCAAAAAGGTATGAATTTTTAATAAATAATATAAATGCTTATGGATATAAAAATGTAACCTTTATAAATGATAATTTTTTGAATGTGGTGTTTAATATAGAACAGGACGTTTTATATATTGATCCTCCTTGGGGTGGAAGGGGATATAAGCGTAGGACGAATTTAAAATTGAGGATTAGTAATATACAATTGGAGAATATATGTAATATGGTGATGCAAAAAAACAGTGCAAAAATGATTGTTTTGAAATTACCATTAAATTATGATATAGATTTTTTAAAGAAAAGGGTTAGATATAGTGTAGATGTAATTGTAGTAAATAAAATGTTTATTGTTATTATAAAATAAGTTTATCTATTATTCCATCAATTTGTAGAATAATATATAAGCATTTATTGTTTGTAATTTACTTTCATCTATTTCTTCTACTTTTTCATCATTAAATTCATACCATTTATCATCTACGGAATTTTTACAGTATGAAAAATAGTGTCCATATCCAATACCAGTATTTACTTTTGCGGAACCATTAACATGATTGTTAATAGCGAATATTTCATATTTATGTGATTGATTATTTGAAGAAATGAATTCATCAATACAGAGATCTTTCAATGGAAATTTAATTAGATTTTTCTTTTTATAAATTTTATTTTCTGTTTTATGAAATCTTTTGATGTGAATAATTAATATTTTCGGAGGATTCCATATTTTCATTCTCTTTTCTGCATTTACTTCTTTATTACATTTACTACATTTCCATTTATTTTTATCATCCAATGTTTCTACATTAGTATATTTCTTCAAACAATCTATTAATGTATATTCAGTATTATCTAGTTCGATATCTTCTTCTAAATTATATTTTTTTTTGTAAGTACTATAACTACCAAAACCTCTATAACTACCATATAGATTAGTATAATAATTGTTATAAGGAGCATAACCATCACTACTATAAGTATTTATAGAACTAATTGGTCCTCTATATATTTGATAATCCACGGCATCAGTATAACATGGTACTGGTTTTAATTCTATATTTTCATCTATGGGTTCTTCTTCATCCAAAAACAAATCACCATCTTCAATACCATCTTCGACATTCAATGAACCGCAGTCACTGCCACTATTATTATCTGAATTATATAAATCATATTTGATATCATCTTTGATATAATTTAAATAATTTTTTTTCCATATTCTAAAAACATCAATATCTTCATCTAATTGTTTTCTTTTTTTGGTATTTTTTTGTGGTTTTTGATCTTGAAAAACAAAATCATCTTTAATATGATCATTAATATTAGTTGATTTCTTTTTTTCTTCTTCTTTTTCTTCTTTTTTTTTATCTGGTTCTGGAATTGAAACACTTAAATAGAAATATGGATCAAAAGTATTAGATGTGTATTTACACTCGGGACATGTTAAACTGGAATGCAATAGCCCTTGAAATAATTGGGTGATTATTGAAAACTTTTTTAGATTATTCATTTCAACGATGATAGCAGACATTTTGGTGTGCCATTCTGAATTAGTTTTAATTAATTCATCTAATTGAGTTTGATTATTTTGATTTGAGAATTCTAGATATTTATTTGCAAATTCTAAGAAATCAGGATCATATTTATCTAAATCGATAGATATATCAACTTTACTACTCAATTCATTATTCATTGTATCCAATATACACAATAATGCTTCTTGACTATCTTGTTGTTCTGATCCTTGAAATATTTCTATTTTATCACCAAATATTTCTTTGAAATGTTTTGGTTTTAATGGTAAATCTTTATCTGGTTTACACCAAAAGAATTTAAATATTTTTAATAATTGATATGATAATTTCTTTTCCAATTGTTCTCTAACTTCTTGAGGTGTTATATCATTATTAATTATGTTTGCAAGTATGTCTTTGAGATAATTTTCCGATAAAACATAATCCCTGAATTCTTTAGTGCTATTCAAACATTGAATTATTGAATTCATATAACATGTATTACCCATATTTACTAATCCTCTGTTTCCATTATCTGGAGATAACACTGTCATCATCTGATAGATAGATCGATATGATATTCAAGTATATATATATTTCAATTTTTTGCCTAATTTTCCAAAAAATTGAACTATATTCATAGCTACATTATTTGTCTCATTTCAACAAAAAAATTGAATTATATTTATTTAAAGATTATATGCTATATTATATATATGTCTACCGAAAATATAATATTTAATGTTATCGACTGGCGCGAGACCAATAACGTTCTAACTGAAGAAAATGAAGAAATAGAAAATGATGATATGTATCAAGGACGAGATGAAGTACAGCCGGAAGTTGCAGGAAAATATTCAATCGAACTGTTTGGAAGAACAGAAGATGATAAATCTGTTTATGTTAAAGTTAATGATTTTACTCCATATTTTTATGTGGAAATTCCGAATGAATGGGGTGATAAACATGTGAATAAATTTGTTGAATATATAAAATTTCGTTCAATTAGAAAATTTCGGGATAGTTTAATTGAATATGATATTGTAAAACGTCATAAATTTTATGGATTTACTGATAATAAAGAATTCAAATTTATTAGATTGATATTTAGTAATTCAGAAGCGATGAGAAAATATAGTTTTATCTTCTATAATGAGATGCAAATACCAGGATTGACGAGTAATAAAATTAAATTTAAAATATATGAATCGAATATTGTTCCATTATTGAGATGTATGCATATAAGGGATATTAAATCATGTGGATGGATTGGAGTTGATCAATATTATGAAATTGAAGATGATAGTATATTAACTGATATTAAAATTGAAGCTTGTTGGATGGATTTGAAACCGATTGATAAAAATATATATGCTGATCTTAAAATATTATCTTTCGATATTGAGTGTACTAGTATTGATGGTGGATTTCCAATAGCTAAAAGAGAAGGTGATAAAATTATAATGATTGGTAGTACATTGAGTAGATATGGAAAACAACAATGTTTTCATAAAAATATTATTGTCTTAGGTTCATGTGATCCAATTCCAGGAGTGGAAGTTGAATGTTATAATAATGAAAAAGATGTTTTATTAGCATGGGCTAAATTAGTTAGAAGAACTGATCCAGATATAATAACTGGTTATAATATTTTTGGTTTCGATGAGATCTATATTCGAGATAGAGCAAAATTATTAGGCATATCAAATGAATTTTCAAGATTAGGAAGATTTTCGGATGAAATAAGTGATTTTATGGAAACTGATTTATCATCTTCAGCATTAGGAGATAATAAAATGAGGTATTTCGATATGAAAGGAAGAGTACAAATCGATTTACTTAAAGTTGTTCAAAGAGATCATAAATTATCATCATATAAATTGGATTCAGTTGCAGAAAATTTTATTAAAGGTAATATTTCAGCATGTATTAATAGAAATACGATTAAATGTGATAATATGGATGTATTATCAGTAGGTAATTATATAACATTAGAAGAGGATGAAGTTAAATATTTAGATGGTAAAAAATTCAGGATAATTAATATAGATAAAAATATTATTACACTTGATAGTGATTTGAATATAGATCTTAAGAAGAATAAATTTAAATGGGGATTAGTTAAGGATGATTTACATCCCAGAGAATTATTCAAATTATTTAAAGGATCATCGGCAGATAGAAAAATTATAGCAGAGTATTGCATCCAGGATTGTGCTTTATGTAATAGATTACTTGCCAAACTTGAGATTTTAACTAATAATATGGCCATGGCTATAGTTTGTAATGTGCCATTATCATATATATTTTTAAGAGGTCAAGGAATAAAGATATTTAGTCTAGTGGCTAAAAAATGTAGAACTGAAAATTATATTATACCAGTAATCAGAAAAAATAATAATAATGTTGAGGAGGAAGAAGATTCATATCAAGGTGCTGTAGTTTTTGATCCTAAACCAGGACATTATCAAACACCTATTCCAGTTACAGATTATGGATCACTATATCCAAGTTCTATGATACATAAAAATTTATCCCATGAAACTATTGTGTTAAATGGAATTTATGATAATTTACCGAATTACACTTATTATGATGTAAATTATGAAACTACTAATGGGAAAAAGATGACTTGTCGATATGCAAAAAATAAGAATGGTAAAATGGGTATTCTTCCACAAATATTACAACAATTATTGGCCGAAAGAAAAGCTACCAGAAAAAAACAAGAAGATGAAAAAGATCCGAGCAAATGGGCTATCTTAGAAGGTCTACAACTGGCTTTCAAGGTAACTGCAAATTCATTGTATGGACAATGTGGTGCTTCTACTAGTCCGATCTGTTTAAAGGAAATTGCTGCATCAACTACTGCAATTGGCAGAGATATGTTAGAATTTTGTAAATTATTCATTGAAAAGATATATAGGGAAGTTATTAAAATTTATTTGACGATGGAAATGGATGAAGATAAATTTAAGAAAATGGTCGGTAGTATATTAGATAATTGTAAGAAATCTTATATATCAAAAGATGAGTCATTTTTGATTGATTATTTGAAAGATCTATTTAATAAAATGGCACCATATCAACAATTTATAGAGGATAATGATATAGAAACAAATGTTGAAACTATTTATAGTGATAAATATATATTACCATTTTTAATTCAATATGCAGAAGAAAATAATATTAAATTTAATGTGAGAAAAGATGGTGAAGATGATAGTAAATTCAATAAAAGAATTAAAAATGAATTATATCCACAATATACTTTATTATTAAGAGCAATGGTTCATAAATATTTGTCGGAAAAAAATATAGATCTAGAGCCAGAAATAATCTATGGAGATACAGATTCTAATTTTATTAATATGAGAGTTTATGATAAAGTGACTAGGGAGAATATAAAAGGGATAGATAGTTTGTCGATATGTATTGAATTAGGAAAATTAGCGAGTAATTTCATATCACCTCTATTACCTCCGCCTCATACATTAAATTATGAGAAAACTTTATGGCCATTTTGTATAATGTCTAAAAAACGATATGTTGGCAATATGTATGAGATGGATCCACATCATTATCATTTAAAATATATGGGTATTGTGTTAAAAAGAAGAGATAATGCGAATATTGTTAAGAAAATTATAAGTGGAATTATCAATATAATGATGTCTGAACCAGATCAACAAAAAATAACTGAATTCATCCGGAAATCAATTGAGGATTTGTTATCTGGTAAATATCCGATTGAAGATTTCATTGTTACGAAAACGTTGAAAGCTAATTATAAAGATAGAACAAAAATAGCTCATGTATGTTTAGCAGATAAAAGAGCGATTAGAGATCCTGGCAATAAACCACAGTTAAATGATAGGATTCCATATGTGTATAAAGAAACAAAGCCAATAAAAGGTAAAAAATATCTACAGGGTGATTTAGTAGAAGATCCTGATTATGTCAGAGAAAATGGACTTAAGATAGATTATCTATTTTATTTAACAAATCAGATAATGAATCCTGCTTTACAATTACTGGAATTTGTTGTAAAAAATCCAGAAAAGATGTTTAATGACTATATACAAAAAGAAATGAATAAAAGGAATGGTGTTCAGGAAATCAGTAAATGGTTCCCTAAAAATAAAGAATCGAATGATTCTGATCCATATGATAAAGAATCGAATGATTCTGATTCAGATGATCATCCTAAATTTGAGCCACCTATACCAAAAATTAAATCAAAGTTTTTGCCAGATTTATAATTACCTCTTTCTTTTATTAAGAGCAACTAAATTAATATCAGATGTATTTACTGAATCTTGAGCTGGTTCAGATGATGTTTCTGAATATCCATATGCTTGTCCAACTGGATTTGCATCACTTTCTACACTGATACTACTAGTTTCTTCTCTTTTTTTGGGTTCAAATTTTGGTTTTGGTTTTGGTTGTTGTTCAAATTTTGGTTTTTGTCCCTGTTTTTTAAATATTTTATCTTCATCAGATATATCATTCATTTCATCATCATCTCTTAACATATCACTAGTTGTTGAACTTGATTGTTCCTTGAGTTCATCAAACACGTCATCATCGTCATCCTCAAAGGCACCTCCCTTCATTAATTTATCATATAATTCATTGGAAATGTAAGGACTAGATGAATTATCATCTTCATTGTTTTTTTGTGAACCACCTGTATGCGAGCCACCAGTTTGTGATCCATTAATTTGTGAGCCATTAGTTTGTGCCATATTTGTCATAAGGCGATTCATCATTCCATTAATATCAGGAATACCAGTATTATCGTCGCCATCAGATAGTGGTTCAATAGGTAGTTCCAAAATATTGGAAGATGAAGATACTGGTTTTGGTAATTCTGAATCTGGAGTTTGTTGATCTAAATTTAAGCTAAGTAAATTATCATTAGAATCATCTACTTTTGTCATTAAATTTTCATCAATCTCTGAGTCGACCGGCATAGATGACCAACTCTTATTTGTAGTATCAAAATGTTGTTTAAATATCTTGGGATATTCTGGTTTATTAGTGGAAGTAAAATTTCCCATAGTCTATTAATATAATTATATATCAGAAAATAAATTCTTAAATATCAAATAAATTCCAAATTATTGTCTAACCAATTTTTATAGTATGTCAGAAACTATATTAATACTCATTCTTATATTCCTTATCCTATTACTTTTATACAATTTCCATTTTAAAAATCGCGAAGAATATCTCGTCAGAAATTTAGATGATAGGAAACAAGCTGCTGATATGTTAGCTGAACTAAATAATAATCTTAGAAGAGTGGTTTACTATACAAATTATAAACTAGCAAATGCAAAAAGGTCTCAATCTCCTCAAGATAAATATATTCTTGAAAATGAACCATATATTAAAAGAATTAATGCGAGAATAGATGATGTTAATATAAAAGAGAGTCCTCCCAATAGTGAATATACGAGCTATAGTATAAACAAAGGTGAGGAGTTAGTATTTTGCATTAGATCTAAGAAAACGAATAAATTGCATAATATGAATGTATTAATGTATGTTGCGTTACATGAATTAGCGCATATTGGTTGTCCAGAAGTGGGACATACCGAACTATTCAATAAAATTAATGTTTTCTTACTTAAACAAGCTATGGAAATAGGAGTTTATAAATATGAAAATTATGATGCCACACCTACTGAATATTGTGGTATGAACTTAAATACCAGTGTGCTAAATTAGATACAAATATAAAATAAAAAATATTTTTATATTATATATGGATGACCCAATTAAAATTATATTTAAATATAAAAATCTGAACAGAAGAAATCAATATCATGTATATATTTTTGTCGGAAATGTGAAGGATAAATCTATATTAGACATTTTGAAAAAAATAGAAGATTTTAATCTTTTTGACACTCTGACTAGATTAACTGAAAATGAAATAAAAATTATGATTTCAAATTATGGAGATATGTGGTATACAAAATTCTTCAATTCTTATCACATCGAATTAACCTTCAATAATATACTGAAAACTAATCAAAGAAAAGATGATATCATCAAAAAATATGGCGAAGAATGGTTTAATATTCATGTTAATTTGAGCACCATCCGACAACGAGCATCCTATAGTTTCCAATATGTTTTCCAACAAGAAAGAAAATTAAGAGAACGACAAAAAAGAGAAAAAGAACAAGAACAAGAAAATGAATTAGATTATACCACCAATAAAAATGTTATTATTGATCTAGATCAAGATCGAGAAGGCCTTCAAATCGGAGGCGATGATGAAATGAGTCAAGACGAAATTCCCTCCATAGAAGATATTGATGTCGGTACTGGGGAACCAAAAGTTATAACTACAGATCCAGAATTAGAAGAAGAAATGCAACCAGACGACATGGAATTAGCTGATGTAGATGAATTTGATTTAGAAGAATTAGAATCAATGTATAAGAAAACAGATGTTGACTTAGATGAAAACATTGTTAATACCACTAAATTATTAAATGAAATATTACCGGGTGAGTCTGATTATGAGGCTAAAAAGGATGGTTTATTAGTTTTTGATCAAGGCAATGACAACAATATGTATGATGAAAATTTAAAGAATGTGTATAAAAAATACTATGTTTATCATCAATATTTGTTTAAAGATGATACAATTAGAGTGATCAAACAAAAAATATGCACCAGTATTAAAAATAATAATATTTTTTCAACTGCAGGAAATATTAAACATAATCCATATATAATACCATCTAGACAATATCTTTGGTGTGAATATACCTATAAATCAGATAAAACACAAAAATATGAAAAAGATAAGGTGATGGTAGGTCAAAAATGGATTAGAAAAAATGAACTACTTACTATAGATATTGAACCAAACGATAATATTAGGATATATGAAAATCTAAGAGGATCATTCAGAAATTTGAGAGATAATATGAAAAAATATGGTAGCAAAATTAAAAGAGAAGACGATGATTATAATATATTATATGATTATCAGGAATATATGACCTTAAATGAAATATATATGATTGATTTATATAATGAATTAGGACTTAATTATAATACTACATCAGAAAATCTCAAAAATTTATATGATGTATATATTAAAATATATTTTCCAAATATTGCTAGCGATGATTTCAAACAATTGATTGATTATCTTAATGTATCAAATACAACAGATGAGAAATTACGTAAAAATGAAATTAATAGGATGTATTCTGTATTTAGAAATATTTATAATGATTTATTAATGGAAAATGAAATCGTTAATACAGTTGAAGAAATTCGAAAAACTCCAGCAAAATTTAAAAATATATTTAAAGAAAATTTTATTACTCAATCGGTGATCCACGTAAATCTATCTTATATAACCCTAGTTCAAACCAAAGTTAATGGAAAATTAGATTTATTTAGAATTTATGATAATTTTATTGTGAATAATGGATATCCGTTTCTTCAGTATCAAAGTCCTGATAGTCAAATGGTCTTTAAATTTTTTACTAATGCAGAAAACATAGATAAACAAGCAGTTTTATCAAGATGGTTTGAAAATGAACCATATGGTATAAATTTTAAAGTTAAAATAAATCAACGAGGTAATGCTAGTAATAAATATATATCAATTAATTTGAATGAAAATGGAAGAATAGAATATAAAACTCAGTGGAAAGAAGAAGATATGGCAACCATTGAAGATATTTATAAAACATATGATTATGTGAGAAATCTATTGGTTAAAATTAATGTTGAAAATAATAAAGTACAAATTAATTTACCAGAAAATAGTGATTTCAAATTTGCATTTATTAACACCATACAACAATTCGAATTACCAGAAAAATTTGTTATTAATCATAATGATTTATCAGATTTTTCAAGATATTTTTATCCATATGTTGCTCTAGTAATTGAACCTAGGAAAAGAATATCGAAATTAAAGAAATTTGAAGATGAAAAGAGTAAGTTTGGTACATATTTGAGGTATAAAAGAATATCCAAATATGAGAATAAAGCTAAAATAGAACATCGAGTATTATATTTTATGAGAAATTATGAATTTAATGATAAAAGTTTAGCTACAGAAATTAGTAAACAATTTAACATAACTGAAAAACAAGCATTGGAAACTATTGAATCTGTCAAACAAAAATATCCAAATATTAAGAAATCAAGAAAAATCCTCAAAAAATTAGAAAATATACCAAAGTATAAACCTCCAGGTATCGGTATCGATATTCAAGGAAAATTACGTAATAAATATAAAATGAGAATTTCAGGTGCAAGGTATAAAGCCCAATTAGATCGTATGATAACTTTCATGAACATTTTAATATATCTCTACATCGATACATACTTATATAAAAATAAAGATAGGCAACAATTAAAAGAAAAATTAAAATTATTAACAAATATTGCTAAAAGACGTAATAAAGTAGAAGAAATTGTTAAAGTTGAAGAAGAAATCAAAACAATTAAACAAATGACTCAATTGGATAAAGAAAGAATTGGTTTCAAACCTGAAAAAGGACATAATCAATGGACTCGATCCTGTCAAAACAGTGGTACTGATAAAAAAAGACAACCTCAACAATATACTGATCAAACAGTTGATAAATTAGTAAAAAGTGGCTATAAATTTAATCCACAAAATGGCGAATATGAGAAAAAAGTAAAGAGAGGGAAAAAAGAATATGTCATCAAAGCAATTAAATTAAAATCAATTAATGATCAAGGAACTATTTTTTACACTTGCGATCCAGACGAAAATAAAGAACATATGTATATCGGATTCTTATCCAGAAGTAATAATCCACATGGTCATTGTATGCCATGTTGTTTTAAGAAAGATCCAAGTACATCTAAAAATAGGGAAAAGAAAGATTATTATCTTAAATGTATAGGACAATTAGACATACAGAAGACATCGATTAAAAAGATATTGGGTGATAAATTATATATACTTCAAGATACTAATAAAATTCAAGAAGGTAGATTTGGATTCTTACCGAAACATCTTGATATATTCTTTAATTTCATGTTAAATAAAACAAATCATATTAAAAATCATTACCTAATTAGTTCTAATTCTGGCTACTTTTTTAAATATGGATCTAGACAAGATAATTTTCCTTTTTTAACGGCATTGGGTTCGGCAGTTGATTTATCAGTTGATGAAATTAAAAGTAAATTCATATCAAAATTAACAAATGATAAAAATGAATTAATATTCACTAGTTTGAATAATGGTGATATAAGAACGCAATTCAAAACAATTGATTCATATATTCATTTCATCAATAATAATGAATATCTTGATTACGAATTATTTGGTGATTTCATTTCATTGCCGAATGTAATAACGGAAAATGGATGTAATATGTTAATTTTCGAGAAGAAGACTCAAGTAATTAATGAGGAGTTAGAAAAACGAAAAATCAAGGAAGATTATGTTATAATATGCATGAATCCGGAGAACAATGATAATTTAACAGATCCAAAGAGGGATAATATAATTTTATTGAAAGAGGGGAGAAATTATTATCCAATATTTTTAGTTATCAAAAATGATAAAATAGCGAAAAATATTATACTAGAAAAAATATATAAATATCATGAAAATGACCCTAAAAATATCATTTATCATATATTAAGATATTATAATTTAAATTGTGGTCAAACATCTATTGCCTCATCTACTATAGGATTACATCGCGATGATACTGCTAAATTTATATATGATTTACTTATTAAACTTAAAAATCAAAATTTCATGCCTAAAGAACAAATAATTGATACTAGAAATAAATGTAAATATATAATTACTAAAAATAACACTATAATTCCTGTATTACCTTCTGGAAGTATATATAATTTACCGATAAGAAAGGATATTAAAACAGTTATGAGTGATTTCGATAATACAGCAAAATCTTTATTGAATATATATAACATCTCAAAACATGAAATAAGAACCAATCCAAATGGAGTCTATTATAATGCTGTCGAAAATAATAAACTAAAAATAGTTGCTATTATAACAAATAAAGATAGAAATGTTCCTATATTACCTACATTAATGACAAAGGAGCAAATCATAAATTTTGGTAAGAAAAATGGTATAGAAAACATGCATATTGAAAATACACCATTATTTGATATTATTGATAATGAAATTTCCAAAGGACCTCATAATATTGCATCGGATAAGAGAATAAAGGAGGTACAATATAATAAATATGAAACAGAGGGTTATGAATTATTTAGATTGGAACTAAGTGATTATCTTATTAATAATGAAAAAATTAAAAACAAATTAATAAAAATAATTGATGAACCTAAAATGGACAAAGAACAAAAACGATATTTGATTAAAAAAATATTATATAAAATTACAAATACAGAATTATATGATTTATATAAAAAAGAAAATAAGCAAGAAGGTGGGGCAGAAAAGAAGCCTCCCAAACAATTTATTTACATCTATGATAAAGATATTGATTTAGTTAATTATGAAACAAAGAATGTAAGGGATTTGTGTGAAATTAATAAAAAAGATAGTTGTTCAAATAGTTTCCATTGCAAATGGTCAGGCAATAGTTGTAAATTAGCTGTATCAAAAGAATTATTAATTAAATATATTAATAAAATAACTGAAGAATTAGTAGAGAATGATCTTAAAGCAAATGAAATTTTGAGAAAAGAAAATTATTTCGTATCTGATATTGTTAATTATGATACATTCACTGAACGGTCAGGACAAAAAATAATAAAAAGTTCCAGCGTCAATACTCAACGAATACTTAGTGAAATGTTTGGAGAAGATAATGTACCAACTATCGGTAAGAGAAGATCGGTTAAAGGAGCTACATTAATAGACGAAAATATAGAAAATCCGCTTAAATTAGTAGGTGATGTGTATATACAAAACATAATTCCGAATAACAATACATTATTTAGGGCATATTCAAATGGTTATTATTGGATTAACAATAAATTATATGATGTAGAATATAGAAATATTGGATTTTATAGTAATTTACAAACGGATTTATCAAATTATTTTAAGAGTTTAGTATTGGATTGGTTAAATAACAATAAAAATCAAAAAACATTAGTAGAAGAACTAAAAGATTATATCAAAACTGATGAAAACTATTTACAATCATATCTTCTTAAAATGATTAAAAACTCCGATATTCCATCTAATTATATTATTGAATTGTATATACTCAGTAAAATTTATAATAAGCCTATCATTATATATGATAATTTCAATAATCCTATTTATATTTATGATAATGGGCTAAAAGTCGATAAAAAATTAACATCAGCATATGAAAAAATTAATAAACAAGATGTAATTAACATCAGATTTAATTATTATAGTAATAACAATTATCCGTCAACAATAGATGCGATGTATTGGATTTAAATAAAAATATATTTATATAAATATATGGATAGTTATATAGATCTATTAAAGCTACAAAAGGGTGGTGAAACAGGAACATTTATCGGAGGTGGATTTCCTCCAATATATGAATGTATACCTGAACCGAAAAGTGAGGAAAAAAGTAAGAAAAGGGAATTTGGTAAAGAATCTGTTATATCGGTTTATAATATATTAGATAATAGAAGGAAAACACCATTTATTAGTTTACCTCAGCCGAAATAGATTTATGTTTGATGTTTGAATATCCAATAAATAATTAGAACCAATAGTAAAAAGAATGATAATCTCATTAAAGACACAAAAAATTTACCTGTTTTAAAATAAAATCCATTTATATTTAAATGATGCGTTTCTATACCTTTTGCATCTTCATCGTGAATAAGTTCATTTCGATGAAATAGCGGTAATAGAAAACTATCTATAAAACTATTACAAAAGTCGACCAACCTATTACTAATCAAAGTGGCAACTAATAACATTATAATATTACTAGTTTTAATGAATTGAACTAAGCTAATAATTATGTCCATATAAATTATATTTACATATTTATATTATGCAAATTAATTTAATCGCTAATGCATTAGAGTATTATGATTTACATAATCAAAAATATGAAAAATTACTTAATAATGCAGTTCGTTTAGAAGTAGATACTAAATTAGGTGATCTAAATTCTCCACAAATTACTCTGTTTGATAAAAATGATAAAGAATTATTAACTGCAGAGTATCAGTATATAGGAATGTATTATAAATTATTCGATATCTGGGTATGGGCATGGGGACACTCTCTCTATGATAAAAATGCAACCAAATTATCCAGAAAAATATTAGAATATGGATTGGATTTACGTCCAAATAATATTCTAAATGGAATACTTAGAGCTCAATTAATTACATCAAGATTTAAGATACAGAAGAAGGCGCAGTTAGACATTCATTTAGCATTAGCGGGATATCTAACTAAACAGCCGATAATATATAAATATAAAAATGTATTGGATAATAAAAATCCGAATAATTATACTATAGAGTGTTATTCATTGATAAATATAAAAGTTAAGAAGTAATTTATGGATACACATACGGATTATATCTGGGAGTATCATATTTATTCATTATAGCTTTGAATCTACCTTTACCTACATCAAAAAATGGTATACTTAATTCGTCACCATCTCTAATTTCTCTATTATCCCGCTTTTCTATGTTCACTTTGAAATCCATACCAGATGGATCAGCTGCTAACCCATAATATTCAAATCGCCAGCTTCCGGGATATGTTTCTCTACCCATTAGTTTAATAACTTTTTCATCCGATTGTCTAAACAAATTACCCATATATTGATAATTATCAGGATATCCTCTGGTAGGTATGTTAATAGATTGTAATAATGGACTTCTTGGATACCATGATCGATCAACTCTTCGTTCATTTGGAGACAATGGATCATTTAATGCATTATAGTCTCTATCAATCAAGATATTGGATATTGGAATTATTTCTTTTTTTTCTTCCCGCTTTTCCTTTTGTTTTTCTTTTTCTATTTTACATTCATTAAATGATCTAAAATGTGTAAAATATATTGTTAAAATAACTAAAATAATAATAGATGAATAGAATAGTCTTTGATCAATACAAATAGTTGACATAATATATATATGGATAGAAATTATTTCTCAATATATGATAATGATACTAGCGATTATCGGTCTAATCGTTGGATTCTTATTAGGTAAAATTATATTCAGAAAAACTTATAGAGGTCCATCATCGAATTCTGTTAAAGAGAAAGTTTTTAAAAAAGATAATAAATGTTATAGATTGGAACCAATCCCATATGTTTGTCCGACTCATTATCGCCATATATAAATTTTTTATTTAAGGAATATAAAGTTAAAATAAGTAATAGATTATATATGGATATTGTAATAATAAAACCAAATGATTTTTCACTTGATCAGTTTCCAATAAATTTTGATAAGGATTTTATTAAGAAAGAACAGTTTTTTAATAAAGATAAATTTATCGAATTAATTGATGATTACATTTTTATTGATTCAATTAATGAAGATAATATGATGGAAAATATTGTTAAACATATTGGTTTTTCAGACAATAAGAATTCATCAGGTGATACTGAGATATGTTGGCAAACCAAAGATCATATTTATCAAATATGTTATATGGAAGGGAAAACTGGATCAATAAATAAATTAGCAACTATTTTAACATTTACACAAGAAGTAATTTTTGGACCCGCAGTATTAATTAAAACTGAAACACCAATTAATAATAACCAAATGTTTAATGTTTCATGCAATAAGGATGATATTTACATGTTATTAATTAATAAATTATTGCATTATGGAGTTTGTATAGATACTGATAATAATTTTAGTCAAATAATATTCAACAATGAGATGTTACTTTTAAATCAAAGTTTAAATTTGCAAAATTTGAAGTCACATATTGTACCATTGTTTAAATATGATTTAATAGTTTATAATGATGATATAAATAAAATAAATAATTATGGGACTATGATAAATAAAATAAAAACATCAGGAAATATCTATATTACATCTAGAGTAGATCAAAATATATTTGATGATATTGATATTGATACAGTTGAAAAAATCTTAAGAATAATAGGTAGTGACAATGAATTAACAAAGGTAGAACAAGAATTGGAGAGGGATGAAAAGAATAGATATATAGTAAAAAGTAAATATAGGATATTGAATAATAGATATATAAATTATAAAATGAAATGTAATTCATGTGATAAATCATTAGAAGATCCATTATATTGTAGTAATTGTTGCAGAGCAAAATATTGTAATATAGAATGTCAAAAAAATGATTGGAAACTGCATAAAAAAATATGTGTGAATTCGTTTTATAAATAAAAAAGAAAAATGATTTTAGTAATATAATGAATCAAGATAGTGGAATGGCATCAAATATTGCTACTCTAAATACCTATAATCAGATGGCTGAATTGTCTCGTAAAATAGAGAATGATATGGATAATAAGAGACAACCAACGCCACAACAAATTGATCCTGCTCAATTACAACAATTACAGTTGCAGCAACAAATGTTACAACAGCAGCAACGAATGCAGCAAATGCAGCAACCCATGCAAATGATGATGCAAAAAACCTTTGATAAAGGGGGATTTTTAGGATTTACTGGAGAAATGTTCAAAGAAACTGCTGTGGTTGCAGTACTCTTTTTAATATTTTCCCTGCCATATATAATGGATACTTTAGGAAATTACTTACCAATTCTTGCATCCGGAGATAATGGACCATCAATGGTATCACTTGCAGCCCGTGGTGTTTTAGTTGGTGCATTATATTTATTTATTAAACGATTTTTTATAGTAAATAATTAATTTTTTGTAGTATATATTTTAAATTTGCGATAAAATCATCAATATGATCACAATCAAAATGTGATGATATAGTGATTTCATGAAAAGTTTCATTACTTTTTTTTGTATAAAAATTTATCATCATTTGATTAAAAGTTTGTAATTCATCAGGAAATTTGTATATTGCTACATGTTGTTGGAAAAAGTTATTGTATCTATCCAATGAAGGAAAATATATATTGTCTATTTTTTTATCATTTTTAACCTTAACACGGCATTCAATATTATTTATTTTAAGATCAATAAATAAGATGGTATCGTGTAAGACAGTATATGTCATATTAGGTGTTACAATTAGTTCAAGATTTTGGTAAAAATAATTATTGGTGGTTATTTCTTGATGAAAGAATACATCGGGAATTATTTTATTTTTAATGGCATTAAATTTATCTTCAGATATATTTGTTCTCATTATTTTATCATTTATCATCTTCCCGATATTTACAACAATATTATATTCGCTCAATTTATTAACTTCGAAAAATTTTATTAATTGATCCATACTAATACTATCTTTTATTTATCATATTATAAATAATTCATTTTTTTATGTATAAAAAATTGATAATCTATTTATTTACTCATCTATGAATACTATATTCAGCCATGGATACACTGCCAAATTGGAATATCTATAAACCCGTTGTTCTAGATCGTTTTGGGATTATAAAAACTTTAAATTGTGATGAAAATACTTTATCTGAATCACTTAAAATATATATAACCGATACATTAAATGGGAGATCAAGTTTGGTTAATAAAAATGAATTAATGAATGGTATTTATAATTTTATTAAACAAAATGGTAAAACGAATATTAATGACACTTTTATTTGTAAAATGATAAATGAACTTATTACAGAACGTCTCAAAAAAATAGAACCAAAAAATCTATTACAAATTGTAAAAGAATGGGAAATATTTAATAATTGTCTTCAAAATGTTAACAGCATATTTAAATATCTAAATTTTAATTCAAGCGATCATAGTTATAAATTCACTGAATTAATAGGACATAATTTGTTCATTACATTAGTATTAAATAATTATAAATTAGTGGATGATATTGTGGATGTAATTATGAATAAAAAAATAAATCAGTTAGAATCTATTAAAACAATATCATATATTTTTAAAGGTGATAAGGATTTAGAGAAAAGTATCATTGAAAAAATAATTAATAATATTAAAGAAGATTATGGGAATGATTATGATCAATCAATTAATACTTTAAAAAATAAACTTCTAAAAACTAAAACAATATTAGAATCATCTGAAATGACATTTTATTGGGAATTAAAATGTAGAATACGGATATCATTATTTGAAAATATCTGTACAGACTTAATAAAATTATTCAGAAATTTTCCAGATAAAATAAGTAAAATTATCGAAACCCATAAAGAAACAATTAAACTAATTTACATGTATAATATCGACGAAAAATATAATCAATATAGATCTTCCGATTCAATGCAAATTATAGATGCATTAATGATCTATATTAATAATATGTTTAAAGAAATATCATATGTTGATTCCGATTTAACCAATGATGTATTATTTCATGCAATACATAACACAATAAAAAAAATAGATACATTATTGAATTTGATACCAAAGAATGCGAAATTAATGGAGCATGCTAAACAAAGTTATAATAATTATATGAATGATGTTAATCTTATAAAATATATATGTTATGGTATTAAATATTATATAATAAAAAATGAGGATAATTTGGTAACTATTGATACGATGTTAGAATTATGTAAATATATAAAAGAACCAAATGATGAAATCTTCGTAAATACATATAATAAATATCTTGGAGAAAGACTATTAAATGAAAATATTAAAATAAATATACATAATGAGAAATTATTAATAGATAAAATTGCATATATACTTGGTGAAAAAAAAATGGGAATATCCAGAAGAATGATAGCAGAATATGAAACTAATACAATGATGAATAATCAATTAATTAATATTCCCATCCATGCAATGACACGAAAATATAATAAATTAACATTTAATAAAAAATTAGTTGATTATAATGTATTGTCTGCACGTATATGGAAATTATTGGAAACCAATGATTATGAAGCAATATTACCATTGGAAGTTGAATTTTATATTACAATATTTAATTCATATTATAGACAGAAAACAATTAAGAACGGAGAGAGAAACATTAAATGGTTATTAGATAAGTGTATATCTATAATCACAATTAATATCAATAATAAAGATATAATAGTAGAATGCAATTTATTACAATTATGTATATTGTATTTATTTAATGGATATACTATTTTAGATGAGGAGTATCTTAAAATGAGTAGTGGAATGAAAGATAGTGTATTTGATTTTGTAATTAAGACTCTATTAAATAGTGAATTATTGTTGAAATGTGAGAATGCTTATAAATTAAATGATGCATTTGCAAGGGATCGTATTTCCATATTGAATATTGTAGATAAAACAGAAGTAAAAGTTGAAGAACGGGTTTTAGATGATACAGATATGCAAAATATAACTATGACAAAAATAATGAATCTTCTTAAAAAAGAAAATAAAATTAAGAAAGATGATTTGTATAAATATGTACAAGAAAATACTAAGAAATGGGGATCGATAAATGAAAATGTTATTAATAAAACATTAAATGATCTCAAAAAAAGGGATTATATTAAAGAGGAAGATGGATTTATAGAATATATGCCATAAAGCAGCAAAGCAAAAAAATTGATTAATTTATTATTTAAATCCATTACTACCATATATACTATAAAATAGCTATGAATAAAGGATCAAACCTTGATTACGGGATTGAAGTGAAAACCGATTCCCCAGTTGTAAATGATACTGATAGAACAATTGGTAATCCATTATTTAAACAACGGAAAGTTAGTTTTAATGGGGTAGTTAAATTCCCGCATGAATGTACTACTCGTGAATTATGTAAGCAATATCCACGAGTATTAATTTTATGTTTAAGGGAAGGATATCCATACGATAGAAATATTAACAACATTGAAATATTATTCGACACTTTCAATAAACTAAGTAAAAATTATGTTTTAATTGAAGCTGATATGAAAATGTTATATAATTCGATGCATCATGATTCATTAATTGATATAGATCGTGATGTGCTTGATATGTTTAATCACAAATTGTTATTATTGGCTGAACATGAATTAGTTATTCCAATAGTGAATGTATCTGAGAATGATTTACGTAATTATATTTCTCAATTTTCTGGGTATTTTACATTCGCTGATTATATTAAATTAAAAACATTGAATGATCATTTTTGTAATTCAAATTCAAATGAAATTATTAGAAATAATACTCGAAATGTTTTAATAAATATGAAAGAATCTGAATATTGGACATATTATCATAATTGTTTACTCAACCTTACAATAAAAATGATGCATCGTGGATTTAATTTGTCACTTGAAAATAGAACCAATGATCCAGAACTTAAGAAAGCATTAGAAAAAATCAATAAAATGCCTGAAGGTGGTGGCAATTATTTGAGTTTTATATACAGAAAAAATACTTATATTGATGCTGCATCTGCAATTAAAAGAAATGGTTATAAGATGTATACAGTAATTAATACTAAACCATCTGATATAACGCAAAGGGATATTAACCAGATTTTTGATTCACTTAAAAATCAAAAGGAAATGTATAATTTGTTCAATATGATGATTTTAAGCAAAGAATATTGTCATCTTGCATTGAACAATTCAGATCTATTATTGAAAATGAAGGATATTATTGTAAAGTTTATTCCAGTTTATAAATATATCATTGGTTATGCTATGATAATATTCTATATAGAGGAATCAATTAAAAAGACATATATTAATGAAAATGATAGATTCGTTTTCTCGATTAATACTGCAAGTAAATTACCATGGTTCCCATACAATCATTTGGAACCTCACACTAATCCCTATCTCCCTTTATTAGTTTCTACAGATATCTTTGATGCAAAATCAAATGTATTAGGATTAGGATCTATTTCTGGATTTCAAGGAGGAATTAATGATTTGAAGACTTATGAACGTTATATGAATATTTTTACTACTGGATCACCTAATAATAATTTATTTGAAGGATTAGATTGGACTGATTTGGCTGTTACTGGTAGCATGATGGCTGCTTGTATTCCAAAGAAACATCCTTTAACAATATTATTTGAAAGAAAATTTCCGAATGAGAATGATTTGATGTTCAGATATTTCAATGAATATTATATCAATGCAGATATTGACATGATGATTAGTATAGATTCAAGAGAAGGTATTAATGCAAGTTATTATTATTGTGAAAAAGCGCATAAGGTATATGAAACTATTAAAGCTAATGTAATGAAATTCAATAAGAATGCTAAAGATATAAATCTAGTAACCTATAAAACATTAGTTATTTTTGTTAATCAAGATTATATTAAGAAACAAATTGTACGTCCTGGAACTAAATATACATTGGAATATATTATGTTACACTTATATGACAAGGATGTAAAGGATCTATTTTATCCTAAATATATTGAACAAAAGAAAGTTGAAATTGAACAATTAAGTAAAAATCAAAAATGGAATGATCCTATTTATAAAGGACTCTATACTATCATACCTGTTGAGAATCTTACAGTAGTAATTTGTAAAACTGAAAAAGATCGTGAAAATGAAGTAAAACCAGTTGTTAAAAAAGAAATTCCAAATCATCTTAAAGAATTCATTGTTGAAATAACTGATGAAGATGCATTAATAACAGATGTTCCAGAGGTTGAAAAAGACGATTCTGAAAAGTTTGTTGGAGATGATAATAATCAATTATTTATTTGGAAAGAGAATTTGAAATATAAGATTGAATCGAAAGATATGTTACATAATATCGAAATGTTTCCAACAAAATACAAACCATTCTTTGCAACAGTTGCACGATTCCATTTACCGTGTGTAAGATCATATTATAATGGAACTGATGTGTTTATGTTACCATCTGCAATCTCAGCATATATGAGTTATATGAATATAGATTATAAGTATTTTGCTGGAGCGAAGGATCCAATTGAAATTATTAATAAGTATCGTATGAGAGGTTATGGTACATATTTGAATGATACAGAAAAAATTCATATGATTGAATATAGTAGAAATATAAGCAAATGGCAAAAATTATATGAAATCAATAATAAAAATCCAAAGAGTATAAATGATGTTTTCGGAGCATTACAACCTGTTAGTAAGTTATTTAGACCTCGCAAATATAATCCGGAATTATATCAAGATTTGCCACCTGTAAATGAGAATGATTATGATAATCAATTGATGGTAAGATATATTACTAATAATGAAATACTTGAAGAAAATTATAAAAAATTGTATAATTATAATAATGTGAATGATTTGTTGAAGTATAAAACTATTACATCCAATGGATATGTTGAACCAGTCAAAAAATGGGTACTGGAATATGCCTATGATGTTTTACATAAAGCAGGTGATCAATTGAAACTTCCAGCTAATCTACCACCAGTACCGATGCCACCAGCGCAAAATAATATTCAACTAGCAGGTAATATTCAACTACCAGCACCAATGCCACCAGCGCCACCAATTCAATTAAATAATGTTATTCAAATTCCACAAGCGTTTCCACAAGCGCACAATATTATTCAAATAGCTCCTGGTGTAATACTATAGCCTGATGTAATATTAGACGGTCCTGCACAAAATTAAAAATTGATTATTTTATTACTTAAAATTATAAAATATATAATTATATACGAAATGGAATCGATAGATCGTGGTATACATATTGAACAGTTAAATAAACTATTAAATAATATGGAAAATGCAAAAGTATTAGAAGATAGTATTTATAGTTATATTTTACAATATTCGCGAATAAATAATGTACCGGAATTTTTAATTGAATATATCTATAAAGATAAATTAAATGATATTGTATCTAATATAGATCCAAATAATGAAATAGGTAATAAATATCTATTACAAGCAATACAAGATGGGTTAATTGATATACAGAGTATACCCTATATGTATCCTCATGAATTATTTCCTGAAAACTGGGAACTGATAATAAAGAGACGTAATTTAATTGAAGAAAAGAGACAAAATATGGCTACTACAGACCTATATACTTGTAGACGTTGTAAGAATAATAAATGTGTATCTTATGAGATGCAAACAAGGAGTTGTGATGAGCCTACTACAATTTTTGTTAAGTGTATAAATTGTAATTATACATTTAGGATGGGTTAATCCATTTAAGGATATAACGACAAATATATCATTATAGAAATATATGGAAAACGACACACAAATAAACACATTTGAAGATCTGAATTTAAAAGAACCTGTATTGCGAGGAATATTTGCATATGGTTTTGAGAAACCAAGTACTGTTCAAAAAAGAGCTATAATGCCGGTATTAAAAGGCAATGATTCAATTGTTCAAGCCCAATCTGGTACAGGTAAAACAGCTACTTTTTCTATATCTATTTTACAGAAAATAGATTTTGAAAGACATGAATGTCAAGCAATTATTTTATCTCCAACTAGAGAACTAGCTAAACAAATAGAAAAAGTGATTTCTAATTTAGGAATATACACAGGTGTCAAAATATGTGCATGTGTTGGAGGCAGTAGTTTAATTGATGATCAACAAAATCTCCGTACAGCTCAAATTGTAGTTGGTACACCGGGGAGATTACATGATATGATTAATCGAAAATGGTTAAACATTGATAATCTAAAATTATTCGTAATAGATGAAGCTGATGAATTACTATCTAGAGGGTTCAAAGACCAGCTTTATAAGATATTTAAATATGTACCATCTGATACCCAGATAGCGATTTATTCTGCGACGATGCCGGATGATGTATTGGAGGTTACTAAGAAATTCATGAATCATCCAATTAAGATATTAATTAAGAAGGAGGAAATTACATTGGAGGGTATAAAACAGTTTTTTGTATTAGTTAGTAGAGAGGAGGAGAAATTTTTAGTTATTTGTGATATATACGATATGCTGACTATTTCACAATCAATAATTTATTGTAGTACCAAACGTAAAGTTGAGTGGTTAACGGAAAAAATGAAGGAAAAGAACTTTGTTGTATCATCTATTCATGGTGATATGTTTCAAGAAACCAGAGATGAAATTATGGCTGATTTTAGAAAAGGGTCATCACGAGTATTGATAACAACGGATTTATTAGCGAGAGGAATTGATATACCTAGCGTTGAGGTAGTTATAAATTATGATTTGCCATTACCAATGTTAAGAGAGAATTACATTCATCGTATAGGAAGAAGTGGTAGATATGGTAAAAAGGGTGTAGCTATAAATTTAGTTACCCATAGTGATATGAAGGAATTGAAGGAGTTAGAGAAATTTTACTGTACATGTATAGAAGAAATGCCTAAAAATGTGGCAGAGTATTTGAATTAGAGAAGCAAACAACATTCTTCTTTTTTTTCTGTATGTTTTAACTTAAAAGTATCCATTAGTTTTCTTTCTCTAATTGGACTTTCATTTAATATTTTAGCGATTGTTTGAAATGTACTGACGACACCTTCGCCGGTTTTTGATGATGTAGTAAATTTAGTTATATCTTTAAAATTATCTAAATCTCCATATGTTATAATTGATTGATCATTTTTAGTGCCAATAATAAATGGGATATAATCATTTTTTGCATTTTGTAATACGAATGGCATCCAAATTTTTAATATTGAATCGATTGAATTGATATTAGACATATCATATACATACAAAATTGCATCGACATCACGAAGATATACTGGAATTATAGATCTAAATCGTTCTTGTCCTGCGGTATCCCATATATATAATTTTATTAAGTTTTCTCCATCATTTACTTCATAGGAATTAAATGATGAACCGATAGTAGATTCGCCGTCTTCATTAAACTTATTAGTGCATAATCTATAAACCAAACTTGTTTTACCAACAAAAGCATCGCCTATTAAAACTACTTTATATTTAGTAATCATTATGATTATATATTAAAATAGGTAGTAATTAGATAAAATTTCAAAATTTTGAAATTCAAACAGCTTAAAGATTAGTATCGTTATAGTAATAACAAATGAATAACACAAAAGATGAAGTTTGTATAGGAATTGACCTAGGTACTACTTATAGTGCAGTAGGCTATTTTATTAATGATAGAGTTGAAATCATAGCTGATAATGCAACTGGAGAACGTACAGTTCCGAGTTATGTAGCTTTTACGGAAACAGAGAGAATAATTGGTCAAGGAGCTAAAAATCAATGTGCTCAAAATCCTAGAAATACAGTATTTGATGCGAAACGTTTAATTGGCCGTAAATTCAGTGATCCAATTGTTCAAGCAGATATGAAACTTTGGCCTTTCAAAGTGGTGCAAGGTGACAATGATAAACCACTAATTGAAGTTGAATTTAAGGGAGAAACCAAACAATTCTCTGCAGAAGAAATATCTGCAATGGTGTTAACAAAGATGAAGGAAATAGCAGAAGCATTTTTAGGACATACTGTTAAAAATGCTGTTATTACTGTGCCAGCGTATTTCAATGATTCACAAAGAACTGCTACTAAAGACGCAGGACGAATTGCAGGTCTCAATGTAATTCGTATAATAAACGAACCAACATCTGCAGCGATGGCATATGGTTTAGAGAAGAATGAAGAGAGAGAGAAGAATGTTATAGTATTTGATTGTGGTGGTGGTACGCATGATGTATCTCTTTTAGTAATTGATAAAGGTATATATGAAGTAAAAGCGACAGGAGGAGATACTCATTTAGGTGGAGAGGATTTTGATAATCGTTTAGTTGATTATTGTGTTCAAGAATTTAGAAAGAAGTATAAGGCAGATATTTCTGGAAATCCTCGGGCAATGCGTCGATTGAGAACTGCTTGTGAAAGAGCTAAGAGATCATTATCTACTAGTGTTGATACGAATCTTGAAGTTGAATCATTATATGAAGGAAAAGATTTCAATATTAGATTAAGTCGTGCAAAATTTGAGGAGATTTGCAGTGATTTATTTAGAAAAACATTAGAACCAGTAAATCAAGTTTTATTAGATGCTAAACTTGACAAAAGTAAAATTGATGAGATTGTGTTGGTAGGTGGATCGACAAGAATTCCAAAGATCCAGCAATTATTAACTGATTATTTCAACGGTAAAGAATTATGCAAGAGTGTAAATCCAGATGAAGCAGTAGCATATGGAGCTGCTGTAATGGGAGCAGTATTATCTGGAGTAAAGAATAAGAAAATTGATGATTTAGTGGTATTAAATGTTTGCCCATTAAGTTTGGGAGTGGAGACATTGGGCGGAGTGATGACAACATTGATTCCTAAAAACACCACATTACCAACAAGGAAAACACAGACATTTAGTACAGCATCGGATAATCAAAGTGGAGTTACAATTAAGGTTTATGAAGGGGAACGTGCATTGGTTAAAGATAATAATAAATTGGGTGAATTTAATTTGAATGAAATACCTCCTTTACCGAGAGGAGTACCACAAATTGAGATTTCATATGATATTGATGTAAATGGTATATTAAATGTATCTGCTGTAGAGAAATCAACTGGTAAATCTAAGTCAATAACTATTACAAATGATAAAGGACGTTTATCTAAAGAACAGATTGAAAAAATGACAGAAGAAGCAGCTAAATATGCAGATGAAGATAAGAAAATCAGAGAGCGTATTGAAGCAAGAAACAATTTAGAGGCATATATTTATAGATTGAAGAATATGTTAAATGAAGATTCATTCAAAAATATATCAGAAGATGTTAAACGAACTATTAGAGATACTGCTGAAGAAAATATTAAGTGGCTAGACGAAAATCCAACTGCGGATAAAGAAGAGTTAGAGACACGTAAGAAACAGGTAGAGGATAAAATGGCTCCTATATTACAGAGTGCATATACTGAATCGATGAATAAGAAATCAGATAAGAAGCCTACAGTTGATGATGTGGATTAGTTTATTTAAAGTTAACTTAATAATATAATATTATATGAGTGAGTTAATAGATATTCGTTTAGTGACAACAGATGATATGGAATTAAAAAATTTATCATTTGATATAGATAAAAGTACTACAATGGAAGAAATATATAAATTTGTAGATAAATATTGTAAAGAAAAAAGGACTGATTTAATAGAAATCATACTTCCTGGTATGAGAAGAAAACTCCGAATAAAAAATCCAAAAATTAAGGTATCGGAATTGTACATGGATTTATTTGGAGATGATATTATTAATACCAATGATGAAATTCATATAATTTATGAAGAAAAATTACCTGATTTAATAAGAATTAGGATTTAATAATTATGGTATACTTAATTTCATAATATGGTCCTGATTTTTCATAGGAAATATTAAACTTCCTATCTTTTAGTTCATTGATTACAGGTAATATTATATCAAGATCTTCTCCATCATTTAAAGGTATTGGGAATTCTGATATAAGATTAAAAGTATTTTCATTTATTTGATCATATACATATTTTCGAAGTTTTGCAATTTTAATTAACCGACGCTCTTTGATTGTTTCTAAATAATTATTTAATTTATTTTTTATATAATCATATGTAAAGTTTTCTGGGAATTGGTTCATTGATATATTTTAAACAATATATAAATGAATAATAAATTAAATCAATTTTTTATCTGAAAGATTTAAAATTACCTTATTGGTCAATTTTTTAATCCCAATTAATTACTAACTCCCTAATTTCTCTGTCTAATAATACATCATTAAATACATTAGTAAAATTTTTAATTATATTGGTCTTTGTTTTTCTAATAATATTACATTTCCATCCTCTATTCTGTAATTCTTCCATTATAATTAGTGGAATTGCTTCATTATAAGATGTAACATTAATTGCTATACCTTTATGTTCCCAATTATTTTGTATATCTTCAAATACTAATTTTCTTAAATTACATAATTGTATTTGGAATAATGCTTTTTCAGGGGAAAAACTATCTGGAAAGCTGTTCATTGATACTAATTATGAATAATTGTTTAAAGAGATTTTTTGTCAATTTTTTATATTACCTTATCGGTCAATTTTTTTGAATTTTTTATCTCATCATTTTATAATGTTAGTACATTCTATATCGTTATTAGGTAAAAGGGAATCGAATGAAGATCAGCATGAAGATATAATAAATATAGATGGTAATAATAAATCAATTAAGCCATTAAATTATTTTGCGATATATGATGGACATGGTGGTAAGGAAATATCCAAATATATTAAAAATACTTTATCTAATTATTTTTTGAGGAAGGATGTTCCAGCAACTCCAATGATGAAAGAATATCCTCGCTATATTACAAAAGTATTTACTCATATACAAAATAAGTTAAAAATAGAGAAGCGAGATTCCGCAGCACACACTGGATCAACTGCTTTAGTCACTATAATGTTTGAAAATGATAATAAAACTAAAAAATATATGTATATTATTAATTTAGGAGATTGTCGAGCTGTTATATGTAATAAATCCAATATTGGAATTCAATTAACTAAAGATCATAAACCAAATTCATATGAAGAACAAAAAAGAATATTGCAATTAGGTGGAACAATTAAATATGATG
>Ga0116231_10001897_pt1 | contig 43530 bp, 35 predicted proteins | sample S1TSphgellanicum_2_FD_89695 | JGI IMG/M metagenome (GOLD analysis project Ga0116231, IMG submission 89695) | Host-associated microbial communities from peat moss isolated from Minnesota, USA - S1T2_Fd - Sphagnum magellanicum MG | ecosystem: Host-associated > Plants > Peat moss > Unclassified... | reverse complement strand
TTTTTTTTTTTATTTAAAATTTTTTATTTTTTTGTAGAAAATTTGATTTTGGTTTTTTTTTTTTTTTGTATTTGAATACACATGGTATTGTTGTTGTGTTAAAATCAAATGAATAAGTAGTATCTTTGTTTCTATGGACAAGTGGGTGTTGAATTTTGTAAAATTTTGGACTTCTGAGCATTTTTCATTATTGATTGAAATTGTTCAATGAAATTCAACTAGGCCTTTGCATTTGAGAACTTTTGTTTGAAGTTCTAAACCTCTAGAATCTAAACTTTGTGTTTTTCTCTTTTCAAGATCTTTGCATACATTTGTCTTTTGAACCTTTTTATTTCTTTCAATATAAGCTCTTGGCAAAAAAAAAATTTTGATTTTCACATTTCATCTAGCCATTTCTCTAAATGGTCTTACATTTGGCAACCCTATCATAAACATCAAAGTAGCAATTTAGTTTCATCTTAACATTACTAGCCTCTAAAGAATGTGGGACCAATGGGACAAGTACCAACTTTCACACATGAAAGGTCACCTATAGACGATGGCTTTAATCTTTTAAGAAGGGGGATGACTCTTTGGGAAGTGGCAATGGTCATATGTGGGGAGAAATTGGTAGTTTGAAAACCACATGAAGAGGAGGTTCTAATAGAAGTTCAATAGGCCCAAATATAGTGATGAATGGATGCCCTAGCGGCAAGCCACTATATGGGCCCCCCAATGGTAGACCACCAAATGGGCCACTAAATGGAGCTCCACCAAGTAAGCCATCTAATGGACCCTAGGAGGAGGATTCCTTGGTACCACCTTGGTACTCATTTCCAACCTTAGCAATTGTTTCAACATCAACTTTGGTAGCACCTCCGCTAATTAGAAAGACACTATTATATCCCATTAACATGTTTAAATATAATTCAAATCCACACAATCAAATTTTCAAAAAGGTGACAACCACAAATGGCGAATGAGAAAATGCAAACATTGTCAATTAGTTTTATTTTACACTTTGTGACAACATTTTTCAATAGGAATTGTTTTTCAAATTTCATGCAAAGTCCCCCAATTGTGTGTTTAATGAACTTGAAACAACTTTTTGCAAACACTACCAAAAAGTTCAAATCAATGAACAAGTGTACATGTGGCACTTCAAGTCATCAAATAAGAAGCAAACAAGAAAATCAAAGTTTATTACGAATGTATTTTGAAGATAACAAATTAATAAGCCTACCAAAAGTAAGGAAAGTGATGTGGTTTGTGAACATTATAAGAAACCAAGGCATGTGAATGAGAAATGCCATTAGAATCCTAACAAACCAAACAACAAATTGAAGGAAAAAAATCATCTACGATAAACAAGGTTTTAATATAGCAAAGGAGACAACAACCAAACCCCAAGAGTGGTAACTGAAGTTTTGGACTTTAGCTAAAATCTTCTTTTATTTACCATTGTTACATTTGTGGAAAACCAAATCATTGAATTTATGATTGTCCACATGCAAGTCTACAACATGAAAAATGTGTATGGACAAAATCACTACTTTGGTAATAGATGCAAAATCGAAAAAAAAGATACTTTGATAATTATGGTCTTGGCAATCATCATTAAGAGCAAAGGCTTTGAGGATGTGGTTTTCAAGAGAAGGAGCCATAGAAAACAAGACCACTATAGAATGGGCTAGAAAAGAAAAGCTACAAAAGACATTTAAAGTTGTTATCCATGATTTGCAAAAGCAAGGCCTTCCACCCTAGCTAGAACAACTAAAAACTATAAGATTTAATTCTAGTAGTTCTTCAACTACCAAATCACTTGCCAAGGAAAAGAAAAAGGTAGAATAAAATGTGACATTCCAAAAGATTGGCAATTGACTTTTGGAAAACAAATGCACATTGATGTTGGGACAACCTTTCCATCTTGCACCAAACTTTTTAAAAAATGCATAAGTTCCAAACTTTATCCATTAAAAACCGAAAAGCTTTTGGCATCTAACCCTACAATAACTTTGGTAGCTATAGACCCCCACATGGCAATCATCCAAGTCCAAATTGGAGAAAAAATACATCGTTGAAGATATTTTGTTAGAATGCGGCGTTGGAATCAATGTATCATTATCAAATAACTTTTAAAAAAACTAGGATCAAAAAGTTGCCAATTACCTACTCCATACAATCTTATAATGGTAAATGTAACCACAATCAAGCTAGCATATTTGATCAAAAACCTAAAAATTCATATTTCGAAAATCCTATACATGGTCATCATTGTAGTTATTAAAAATAATGCTTTAAATGCCAACTATTTCATGTTATTAGACCCCAAGGTTGAAGTATGCAAAGGTTTCTCATGACTAGGGGACCAATTTGATCACCATTGAAGGTGATGGTATATTTTAAAATATTAATGTCACTAAAGGATTGGATGGCCGTAAAAAAACACCTTAAAGTGTTCTGTTGTTGTGATTTTATCAATGTTGTTATTAATAAGGAAAAGAACATTCTACTTGTAACAGAACCTTATTTGTTCACAATTGGTACTAAATATAATGATTAATTTACTAAAACATTGATAATAATTGAACTTTAGTTTCAATATTACCAAATTTGAAAAGTAATTTTGGCATACCAAGGAATCTATTACAATAGACACAACTTTATGGATTCAAATTTAGAAATTGAAAAATCTTGAACGGACACCTTCCTAAATATAAGTATGAAACTTAAATTTCATTGAATATTTAAAAGGATCCACAAATAGTAAAAATTAGCAACAATCTTGATTTAACATTAACTATAGAAGTCAAACAACTTTTAAAGGAATACAAGAATGTATTTGCATGGAGTTATCATGATTTGAAAGGAGATTTCTCCATATATTATTCAATATCAAATTGAACTGGACATGACAACCATTCCACCAACTCATATTCAAGCCATGCATCAAATGAACTTAAATTATGTAGTTGTGGTTAAACAACATTTGGACAAACTTTTGGCTATAAGGTTCATTGAACTAGTAGATCAAGTCAATTGAATATCTCCAATTGTAGTCATACCAAAGAAAAACAGGAAGTTAAAAATTTGCATTGATTTTTGCAAATTCAATCTAACAACCAAAAAAAAATCTATATTCTTTTCCCTTTACTAAAATAGTTCTAGATGTAATAGCTACCACAAAATTATGATCTAGCCTCTAAAGGCATGTACAAAACAACTTTCATTACTAATTGGGAAACTTTTGTTTGAATAATCGTGCCTTTTGATTTGAAAAATGTTCTACCAACTTACTAGAATTTGGTTAGTTTGCATTCAAGGAATACTTCAATAGCTTCATGAAATTATTCCTAGATGACATTAATGTTTAATAACATGGTCATTCAATTACCAAAAATATGACTTTGTTTCGACAAATATTGAGAGTTTAGTATTAACCTCGACCTAACATTTTTGGTTTATTGATGAGTAATTTTGGGCTACATTGTCTCCAAGAAAAAGGTAACTTCTTAACCTTCAAAAAATTTCAGTAATCCAAACATGCCAATACTGAAAAATCCTTAAGACATCCAAAATTTCAACAAGATTTTATAATTTACCAATTATTCATGAAAGATTTTACATTCATCATGGCACCTATCATGAAATTGATACACAAATCTAAAGCTTTTGAATGGACTACCAAATGCCAAACAACTTAGGAAGCAATGAAGGTTTGATACATCAACGCTGATCACATTTCATTGGGATTTTGAATTCCATGGCCAATATATCATCTTGGTGTAGGTGGTAAGGTGGTTTTACTCTCCATTTCCCAATTTGTAATATCCCCTTCTCACACCATTGAGTTAATCTTTTTGTTGTACACAAATCTAAATGATTCATATACATCATTTTTCGAGTTAAAAACACTTTTTGGCTAATTCTTTTGCAAGAATGCGTCTTCAAGGCAACATCTTCCCTCACTTTGGAATCCCAATAAGTAGTGACACTATTTTCTAAAAACATATTTTATAATTTTGATTAGTTGCGTTGGCAATGGATTTTTTCTAATAGGTCGTGGTAGGTTGCTCAAAAATTTTGGTGTAAATATCTTGATTATTATCCCATAAATTTTGTAATCCTACAAGCCATTTCTTGATGCCTAATATCCCACCTCTACTTGGAACTTTGCATCTACCATTTTCAATTGCCTTTTTTCCATAGGTGGATACAGGTCCAAATTTGTTGGAGTTTGACAAGAATGTTGTAGATTCTTTTTAAACATGCTTACAAATGAATTAAAAAAATTCAAAACTGGATAACATAGATAACTCTTGTGAAATTTCACAAAAACAAACCCAAAATTGATCCATGTTTGCTAACTACATCTTATTATACAATTCCACCTTTTGTGGTGCCACATCATTTTACTACATTTATTGGCACTTGAGAATTTGATGGATTTGTTTAAGTAAAGTGCTATTGGGACTAATTATTTCAAAATGTTCATGTAAGTCATCCAATATTTAGTCAAAAAAACTACAAAATCTTATTGATAATTCAAACAATTACCAAATCTTGTCATAAATCTAATATGTGTAAAATAATTAAAGGAAGTTGTTAGAGATTTTATCAAGTTGCATTCCAATGATAATGACTATTGGAGATTGCCACATGGACACAACAATGGGTAATGTGTGCCATGTGGATAGGCCATGTGAACTTGTTGATGATGTGGCAAAGTATTTGAATATGTTAAAAAATATTTTCCCACATCAACAAAATTTGTTAGAAAATATTCTCTCTAACGTGGATGAAATACATTAAGAACATTCATTCTTGTTCACATTCACCTTTTCACATTCATGTTCACATGCTCAACAAAATAACATCCCTACTATTGTTATTGCATTTTGTTTTTATTGCTCCTCTATTTTGTCTTTACTATTATTACATTTTGACCTTGCAAGTTGCCTTAATGTTGCTAAATAATAATATTGTTATTATTGAGAGGGTGCTACTCTTCACAAGGCTACTTCCACATTTCTAAAATAATAATGGTCATTAGATTTTGGGTTAAACCCAAATCTAAGGGTCTTCATGTGTTTAAAATAACAAGGGTCATTAGGTTTTGGGTTTAAACCCAAATCCAACCCAGATCAAGTCTTAGGTAAGAGTTTACATCTGGGAATTCAAATGTATATACTCCCCATTCACACCAAGAAGAATTCACTGAGCCCCGCACGTTGGCAAATGCCAGCTAATACTAACTCTTTATGGACTAGAGAGAGTAACCAATAATAGTTACTCCTGTAGTCCTAGCTGGCGTGTACGTGGCTTGTCCTCTCGCCCAAAACTGGACTGGAGAAGAGATAGACGCTTGGCCAACCTGATGTTCTCTCTACTGCGCCACGTGTTTCCGATGGCGATGGCTCTTGCGGCAGTGTGCGTGCGATGGCGATGGCGATGGCGCTCTCCAATGCGGCAGTGCCTGCTCTGGCGATGGCGACGCCGTTGTGTAGTGCGGCAGGGCTTGCGATGGCGACGGCGTTCTCTATGGCGGCAGGTGCTTGCGATGGCCATGGCGTTCTCTGGTGCGGCAGGTGCGATGGCGTTGCTAATGCCCCCGCTCTTCTTGTTCCTGTGCCTGGAAGCTCTACACGCAGGGATGTGTGGTTTGTCGATGGAGAATCGGAGTTGTTGAGGAAGTTCTAGCCGACACTTTGCAGTGACGATGGCCTTCCAGAAGAGTACCAGGAGGAGGAGGGACGCTGGCATATTGAGCAGCATGCATGTTGTTTATGCAGCAGATTTTCTGCAAAAAATTTACTCTGCTGCTGGAAGAGCTATCAAACTTGAAGGAGAGAAAAGGATCTGAGGTTATTGCTCTTGGTAAGCTGCGGTTTTCGTATCACTTGTCTTTAAAGTATCATGCATCATCAGGTCATGTCGCGTTGCAGGTTGCCTCCTTGCAAATCATGGCTGCTAGTGTAATTTTTCTTGCGAGGTTCAAATTCGAGTTTTCCTCCAATTGTCAACCCGATTGTACAATTTGAAGCTTGTTTTAGTCAAGCCTTGTGTTGGCGCTACACTCACTTTGTGTGCGTGTTTGGATTTTTGCAAGAAAGATGAGGAGATTGGAAATTGCAACCGATAGGCAGTTTTTCTTGACTGCAAACGAGGCTATTTTTTCTGGTGAAAAAAGGAGTTGAAGTGCTGCTCACAAAACACTGATAACTGTGAAACATGAACCATTGTTCTATAGAATGCTTTACAGCATTGCATCAATCGAGAGATGAGATCACAAATTGCAACCGGTAGGCAGTTTTACTTCGGAGTTGCAGGAGGCTTATTCTTCTGGTGAAATTAGCAGTTGACGATAGAAGCAGGTTGGTGATGTTCATCTCTTATCCTGTCTGCAGTCTTGGATTGTTTTCTCTCAAGGTTTCCTCGATCAAAGTACTGCTCATATCCAGCACTGATAACTGTGAAACATGAACCATTACTCTCCAGATTGAATGCTTTACAATATTGGATAGCAGAATTATGCATAGGGGACAGTAATAAGCATTTGTCTAAAACCGACATTGATCAAATGAGAGCCAGTTACCAAACTATTGCTTGCTGATAGAAAACAGCATCCATTCTGTTGAATATATTTTCAACTGGGCACAATCCTAAGAAGTCAGATGGGTACATTCTATCTTCCTAATGGTATATACAGTGTAGACCCAGCATTGGCGAGGATCATACCGAGAACATTGACACAAAGGGGTCGAAGTAGGGTCTAGTACCAAAACTTTGGTACCTCTTTTTTACATAGAAACTCTGCTCCTCTTCTGCAAACATACCGTTGGGCATAGTCCTAAGAGGGGTACACTACATTTCTTTCCTACATTGCTATAATGATGCATTTTTTCCAGAGCAGCTTTTGTTGTGTAGATTGTGAATGTTAGATCAGGGCCCATGTCCTTTCTTGATATTTGTCTGTGCATGTAGATGCATGATTGATAGCACTCTTGGAGAATACATTTTTCCTTTTGTGCAGGAAGATGTGCAGCAACTGGGGCAGTGGGTAATCTTGGGAGTGCACTTGTCATCAAGTATGGTAACCTTGTTGTGCACCCTGTCACAAGACCAAACACTGATCAATCACTGGCTATGATTGTGATCCTGGTGACAGTGAGCATAAATTTTTGCTTACATTTGCAATTGTGTTCTGCTTGAAGTTAAGCAAATAGAACTGGTGAAGTCTGCTATTTCTTTGGACTAGTCAGCTTCAGGCAAGAAGCTGTTGATCATCCCTTCATCCCTTTCAACTTCTCATACCCAATGCTGGATGTTATACTGGTCACTGGCATGACCAGTCAACTGACATGTGAAAACAAGGGGATGGGGCACTTGTGGGAGTTGGCAAGAGGATGCCTCTGGAAAGGAGCCAGTAGCCCACAGGAGAATATATTCCATCATGCTCATTTTTTTCAGCTGGCATTGCAGGATTCTTCTTCTTGAGTTTGCTTCTTTGCATAGCCACTAGACATCAGCACTTTGTTAAAAAGTATTGCATACTTTTGTTTTCTGTATTCACTGTGTTAGGGGTATGTCTGTTGACATGGATGTTAAAAAGGTTCTACTTTGAGTGAGCAAGCTGTGGCTCACATGGGTGGTGTGTGACCCTTTTGTCTTTTGCTTAGAGCATGAATCTTATTCCAGGAGAATTGACAGTGTGCCCTTATATTAGCATGAAAGTTTCTCAAGTACTACTGAGGAGTGCCAGTCAACAGTGTCCAACTATCTGTTTATTCTTCTCAAGAGCAGAATTGAGGAGAGGGTGGCATGCCCATGTACAAGAAGAATCTGGTAAATACTGCTGTGGAAGTTTTAAATTAGGGTTTTAGACATCACTACTACAATTGTGAAACTTCTGAATGACGACCCATTCTTGGATTTTTTTTTCCCATGCATTTGTCTGAGGTCTCCTTTCTTTGGAACTCATCCTTCTACTTTGATTGATTTGTGATGCATGCACATTCTTGTTGTAAACTTTGGAAATTGCAGATTCTCATAGATTGATAATAGATTTTGCGTACCCTTCTCTTTGTGAATATTAGTTTGCATCTGATGCACTTTTGTATGGAGGTACTCTTTTGTGGTAAAAATTTGGAAATTTATATATATCACTGTAAATTGATTCAAGAATTTGTATACCCTTTTCTTTGGTTTTTTTTTTCCATCACATAGTACTCTCATATGAAGAGTTTTTGTTCATGTTTGTGACGGAGTTTAGTGGTTGGATGGAATGGCTTAAAAGAAATAGTAGCAGTCAATGGGGATGCTTTTGAGTTTCAAGTGTACTACAGTAAATCTGTTCTCTTTCCTAGGAGCAATATTCATGGATGTAAGGTGCCCTATGCATACATACATACAGTAGGGAATTTTCTTGGCAGGCTTTACAGCTCTGAAGTATGAAAATTTCTAAGGTTCGATGAAGAGAGAGATCCAAAAGTGAAAACTTATTAGATCACTAGATTCTCATCAAGAGCTTGTATTTACTACACTGATACATGAGAGTGGAGATGAGGCATGGTGTATGGGTGAGGCATGGTGTATGGTTCCCCGGGTTTCTATGTATTTATGGTAGGGCCTGTTCCAGTTCCAACCAGGAACATGCCGAAACTGGAAGAACCAAAAGCCCAACCACTTGTCCCAGCTTAGGGAAAAATTTACATTATTAGTTAGTTACTGTAAAACCTGTAGTGGCAGCTTGTACAGTAATTATTTTATTTATTATAGAAATGTTGAAGTTTTTTCAAATTTTTACTTTTTTTTTTGAAGATTAAAATAAAATTATAGAAATGCTGAAAATTTTCTGACATTTTATTTTTTTCAAAGAAATTTTTTTATTTTTGTGAAGGAAAAAAGTAGAGAGAATCATCATGTGGAGTATCCAACGAATTTTACTTTTTTGACATGAAATCTTCAAAATGAAGTAAATTATTAATTCCCAAGACATGTGTTGAAGTTGCCCATATAAACAAGACCACAAAACCCAATTACTTTGCATGGCAACAAGATATGCCTCGCAGATCTTGTTGGTCAGGGCACGGGGCCGTGACTTTTCAGGGCACGTTCTGAAAGAAAGAGTTGGTTGCTTCCACAGAAACTTTCCAAAAACTTGGCCCTGAACTTGTAGCACAGAACCACCCACCCCTTTCATGATAAATTATTTAAATCCCATTCTTGCCCCAAAAAAGGGGGAACCATACAAATGAAACATGATTTAACATCATTTTTAGGTCATAAAAAATACAATAAAATAGAGTTTTCCATAAAGTCGCCCTGTCTTCACCCTGTCTTTGGGCGTCCTTTCACCCCCCTTATCCCCTGTTTGAGTGAAGTCAGCAAAGTAGGGAAGTTTTATTAAATCTGGGTCAATCATTTAATGCACCAGTTCGAGGTAATTATAGTAGTTGTACAGGTAAGAGCAGTGAAAATATAGGCGCTCAGGAAAAAGGAAAGAGGGGGATCAAAACAGGATGAAACTCAGTTTATCACAAAAAATGGGGCATTTTTTTAATTTCACCCCATTGAAAGCTGCTGTACTTTTTTTCAGGTTTTTTAAAAATCTCACCTGGTTTTGGACCAAACTGAGAGTTCTGGTGCTGTGTTTTCCTGACTTTAATGAAAACTCTTGATAAGTTTATCAAATGAAAGCAGCCGAAAGAGTATAGCAAAGATCTCCCAGTTATCAACCCACCAATCCATCCAACCCTCTTAGTTCAAGTCAAATTTGTTTTCCAAATTCTTGCATGGTTGTGAAGTATCCTTGCCAGTGTTTTTTTTTCCAATTGTTTTCAAATTTGGAGTAACCAAGGGATATCCCAAGCAAGATTTAGCATTCATTGAAGACAACTTTAAAAACTTTTGTCCAATTTTTTCTCCTAAAAATACCAAAGTGACCCCCCCAAACTATGAAAAGGGAGTGGAAAAGTGGCAACATTTCTTCAAAAACCAAAATTTCCCTTGTTTTTATTGATGATTTTTTTATAAATAAAATAAATTGGGCATCTGTGAAATAATATTCCTTTCTTTTCCCTTGTTGGTGCAAAAATTCACCACCAAAAAAAAGAAAAAAACACATTGTTCCTGAGCAATACTCAACTCATCAAAGAATGTAAGTAGTTCAACTACCAACAGATCTCCACCGTCCATCAACTGGAATTGCCCAATTAAATCACTAAAGTAAAAACACAGTGGGTAAAAGAAAACTAAAAGGTCTTTGTATAATAGTAAAAACTGTCAGATTTTCTATATTTGGTTTTCAGTGTATAGCCAAAAATATTAAAGGATGACTAAAGATTTGCAGTTCATTTTTGGTTTATAGCCAGGTTTGGCTAAAACTTCCCAGGGAAGATAGCCACTTCTTCTACTTCTTCCTAGGGATGATCGCCATTTTGGCTTCAAAACAAAAATTGCTTAAAAATGTACGGTTCAAGTTTCAAGCAAGCGAGGAATTGGTGGTAATGATTAATAATGTGTTAGTACGTTGATTAGTGAGATTTAGAGCTTCTGCGTTGAAGGTTCCATGCGGATTGGTAGGTAACAAGTCTCGTTGCCTTGATTAGTAAGTTGTTAGTGAGTCTTGGTTTCCGGATTAGTGTGTGATTTAGTTCAGTGATTAGCTGAGGCGCGGCCGCGCGCGCGAACGAGAGAGAGAGAAAGGAGATTTGCGATGTGGCTGCTGGAGCCCAGCGGACCCGTCCCTGTTCCTTCCCTCCTTGATCGCCGCGGCTTTTTTCGCGTTCTTTTGGGATTCTGTGCTCCGTGCCGCTATATGACGGGCAAGAAGTAGCCATGATGTGCCTCAGAACAAAATAGCCGGAAACAGAGACTCTCAGATTTGAAGTTATGTAAGTATTTCTTCGACTTCCGTGTGTCAGTATTGCTTGCTAAATGCTGCTCTCATGGGAGAGAGGGAAAGAATCAAGATCCAGGAGCAGCAGAGTTTGGAGCTTGAAATTTGGAGCAGGATGTTTTGTTGTTGTTGAGGGAGAAATTACACATAATTTCAGTACCCAGGTCGCGGAAGCTGTACAGAGGATCATGAATACGCAAGTCTTTGAAGTACATAATATTGCGGTTGTTGATGATCTATTTCGAAGCGTGAGACGTTACTGTTTCTTCCTCGGAAGATTTTTGTGACGTTGAGGACCTGATGCAGGTTGTTTTCTTGGTTCCAGACGAGAGAAAGTAAGATTTATACGTGAATGGGCGTTGCCCGGCAAGAGGATGCCAGCTTCATAACATACAGATCCATTAGAGTACAGAAGCTCTCGTTTGAATTTTGAAACTCGTATTGGCGACGTCGTTAGAGTTCCGCAAATAGAGACACAAGCGGAGAGACTATCAGCTTGGGAGACTCGTCGTTGGATTCTGAGAGGAGAAGCGCTTTCGCAATTGGTAAGTGATAGACTTCGCGAAAGTATGCCGCCGCCGCCGCCGCCGCCGCCGCCGCCGCCGCCTCATGCAGCAGATGCAGATCGTATACACGGAGACAATGAGCAGCAATTGTGCGTGCAGGATTTCAGGCCAGTGAAGGCGGTCGGCAATGGAGACATGGGGACGGTGTTCTTGGTGGTACACAAGAGCACCAACACGCCGTACGCGATGAAGGTGATGAAGAAGGAGACGTTGATATCCAAGAAGGCGATCGTCAGGGCGCAGACCGAGAGGAACATCCTCACGTCGCTTCAGCAGCAGCAGCATCCATTCCTTCCTTCGCTGTTCACAAGTTTCGAGAGCGAGAAGCACTCGTTCCTGGTCATGGACTACTGTACCGGCGGAGACTTGAACGTGTTGAGACAGCGACAATCCGAGAAGATGTTCTCTGTGTCCACTGCTCGGTATGTGAGCATTCAATCTCTTGGATTCTCAGCAGCTCTGTCTGCCTTCTTTCCATGACACTTAGAACGCTTCATCATGCGCATGTTTGTGGCGCTTAATTTGCTCTCCTTGCTTCTGTAGAGACCTCATCGCGAGATTCTTAGACATCACGATGCATGGGCATGCAGGTTTTACGCCGCAGAGGTCATTCTAGCTGTGGAATATCTGCACAAGAGGGGAATTGTCTACAGGGACCTGAAACCAGAGAACGTACTCGTTCAAGCAGACGGTCATATTATGCTTACCGATTTCGATCTCTCCCTGCGTCTGTCGGAACGGGAGCATTTTGTGAAGGAGGAGGTGCGACTCGTGCCGGAGAAAAAGAAGCAGCAGCGATCAGCCAGCCTACAGATCAAGTCGTTGTTCGTTTGCGGCGCTGCTGCTGAAGGTTGCTACGGAAAGCTGAGAGCTCCGAAAAAAGGCGACAATAGTATTCCTTCTCGTGTCACTCCTGTAGCAGAAGCGAGGAATCCGCAAAAGGGAGGAGAAACGGAACCTAGGTCGAACTCCTTTGTAGGAACCGTTGAGTATCTGGCTCCTGAGGTCGTTTTGGGAAGCGGCCATAGCTGGCAAGTCGACTGGTGGACTTTGGGAATCTTCTTGTATGAGATGGTGTACGGAAAGACACCCTTCAGAAGTGAGAAATGTGGCAGGAAAGAGCTTTTCTACAACATACTCACCAAGGATCCTGAAATTCCCGGCCCAATGTCTCCGTTGAAGGATCTCCTTCAGAAGCTCCTGGAGAAGGATCCTACACAGAGGCTAGGTACTAATGGCGTAGATGAGATTAAGAACCACCCATTTTTCTGCGGTGTGCAATGGGATTCGCTGCAGTTTATTTGTCGGCCTCCTTATGTTCCTCCCCAGCTTATGGTTGCGGAGATCGATGCAGAAGAAGTTGAGAGATACAACTTGGCTCGGTCTGCACGTCATGCACATGCTGAGAAGTCAGCTGGAGAAGTTGAGCAAGAGCAAATGCAGAGGGAAACTTTTGGAGATCTATCAACTTACAAAAAAGTTGTCTTGACCCAAAATCTCCAGGAAGGTGCAGATCCAGATACCTCACAATGTCAGGAGGAGCAAACTCCACTAGCAGCAATGCCAGACTTGGAATCTGGTCCCGACCTGCATGTCTCAACACAAAAGCAGTCAGAAGAGTCGGAACCTTATATGATCACAAGCTCCCAGAGCTGGAGCGGGTCAGAGTGTGTGAAGTCGTGGACAGAAGATTCTATATCCCGCAGTGGGAAATTTTGGATGCAATTTGATGGCCACAAGCAAATTTCTTCTTCAAAGCAGGAAAACAGGTCAGTAGTCAATGGCATGAACCAAGTCTTGATGCAAATGAAAAGGGATCATCCAGAGTCTATCAAGATGATTGAATATTTCTAGTCTCATTGTAGCAAGAAGTAGATTCAAGACTTTAGTCTCTGGACTATAGTCTTCTTGAAGACTATAGTTTTGTTGCAAATTGTGTCACTTTGATGTACGGACACTGTTCATAGCCTATTGAAACAAATGGAGAATTTGGGTTTCCCCAGTACAGCATAGGTAGTTGCAGTAAGCACCCAATCCTTTTGCATTCTTCCTGAATGGAGATGGGGGATTTATGGGTCGTGGTTCAATTTCTTTTTGGTCATGAAGAGTGAATGATCCTCTCATGATTGACATACACTAATCAAACTGATTCAACTCTTTAACCATGTCATAAAAAAACACAATTGTGCTTCTTCTGTAGCTGTTTGTGTACTTTCTGTTGTACACTTAGTTTTGTTTTTGTTTGCCTATGTGTGTGCCATGAAGCAACTTGTTTTACCTGGGGATTAAACCAATGTCCCTACCCAATCATGTAGACAAACTTCTTATGTGGTAGTTTTGTTTACCTATGTGTCCAATGAAGTAACGTGCTTCATAGGGGGATTGGACCAACCTCCCTGCCCAGATTGTACAATCAAACTTCTTCAAGTCATATAACCAATTGTATGGACAGTCTCACTGACACAGGAGCATTTCATTGGACGCAAGCTCCCTTGTTTTTTTATCACGTACATTGTTGCCTTCTGACATTTTCATACCCCTAATTCCTTTTGATATGTTCCTATTCATTGGTTGGCTAAACCTCATAACTCACACTTATGTGTCCCATAACTCATAAGCTTCACACTTCTCGACAATCGGCTATGTTTGGTAACTGGGTAACTGGCTCAACTGCATTCGTTACTATGAATACCCTCAAATGTTCAATTGCTTCAACTATTCATAGTGATTGGCACACTGTGACTAATACTTAATCCATAAATATGGAAGCTTGTGCACAACCTTCAAAGCATTATGCACACCAAAGTATTAGTAACATGTGCAAGAAACCCCTACGATTGCATCCACATTTGTATCAAGCAAAACTCATCAACCCTGGACTGTACCACAAACTTGAAGTATCAAGAACTAGTTAACTTGCCCACAACATGAAAGCTTACATTTTACAATTAGGCACAAGACTAAATAATGAAACTACTATGCTTGAGAGTTTCTTTCAAATTTTGGGGATGCCAGGTTGGTATTTTTCAGATTTTTTGACAATTTTAAAATTAATTAATTAGTGCATAATCAGCCTAGGTGCTACAGTACTTCAAAATTGAAAGTTCAACCTATTTCTAATTTTTGTGCCATAATGTCACTATTCTTCAAGAGGGAAAGTGGCTTTTGTCACATTTGAAGACACAACCTTAGAACACTTAGGTACCCAAACACAATTGAACACCCATGTTTGATTTACACAATGCCATTGCACCTACTTACAATTAATGGAAACACAAGCACTTGAAGGCATCAAAACATGCAAGGGGCTCTTATGAACCACAATTTGCTATGTGTGCAACTAGCTAACCACAAAGCCACCAATAGATATAATACCTACTAATTTTATACCCATAGTTATCAATATCAACTTTATCATGTTGTCTCCATTTTGAGATCGATAGAAAACTCATCATCATGTTCATTTGGGTCAACCTAGGTCAAAGCAATAACTGTTTTTGATAGGGTTAAAATTTTATTTCAGTGTCAACTAAAATTTAAACATCAAATTAAATTTTGGGAGAAAATCAAAATTTATTTAAAAACACAAAAAAAAAAAAAAATTCTAAATCATCCAGATGTGACAACTAAATTGCAAACACCATCTTGATAATCAAGACTTTTTTTATAATTAAAAACAATTTGTGATTGAAATATTCGGTCGCCAATATGGACCAAGGTGTCCATTGGGACAAAAATTTGGTTACACCAAGTTGACCAAATGCTGAAACTCAGCATTTAATGCACAAGGTTCGAGAGGAATTATCGTAGTGGTACAGGTAGGACAAGTGAAAATATATGTAGCAGCAGTGGAGGCGCTCAGGAAAAAAGAAAGACAGGGTGAAACTGAATGCTAATGTCCTGGTGCAGTCTTTTCCTGACTTTACGCATTACTCTATTTTTTATTTATTTATATCATACCACAGTAGTTCCTTTTCAGATTTGGCACTCATGTGCTGAATAATTATTTTATTTTTTAAATTTCACTTTGACATTTTTTTAATTAAAACTTATGAAGTTTTGGGCAGTATGTATGGTCTACTTCTTTCACAAGTCCTCTTGATTCTGAACCTTGAACATAATGAGATCTCTTACAACATTTTTTTATTGCTTTTTTCTGCAAAAATAATGAGGAGACATAATGTTCCACCAAATTATAGGATTAAAAAATGTTGTCAATTATTGGATACCTGCTTTGTAATGGTAAATTGGCCTGAAACAAGAAGCTCTTTTTTTCTCCCTTGTAATTTCCTTTAAATTTTCACATTTCAAACAAATAATTTGTTTACAACTGAACATGAAAATGTACTACAACAGTTTCAAGTTCAACCTTGTAACATAATTTTGTTCACCACTGGCCCAAGTGTGTTATGATTACTCAACTATTTTTTCCCTTTCAAAACTATTTTTGGAATTTAATTGAATTTTCCTTTAAAAAAATTACTCAAAATTCAGTATCTCTCACACCTTAGGACTAAAAATTCTTTCATTAAATCCTACTCATCAAGGGCTTTCCATCAACACCAAGACCATGCCCAAACACCCCTATAAAATTTAGTTTCATATAAATGAATTCAATATTCAATAACTTTTTCACAATAAGTCAAGACATTGTGAAACCAACTTGGTGCACCCCTACTCATTCATTTAGGGCTTTTCAATGGTATCAAGAGTGTGACAAGAGGTGCCATGGTGGTTTGGGAGATCTCAACACTACAAGCAAACTACCTTTCTTCATAGATATATTCCACATGTGAAATCTACTAGAGATGTAATTCATTGAGCTTTCATCCACACCAGTGTATTTTTTGGATGAACTTTATACATCATAATCAAAAACCATAAACACTTATTCGCACCCATGTGATGTAGGTATTAGTTTCTTTAAGTTCATCTACAAACAATTTTCAATTTCTTAGTCAATGTTGAGTCTGTACGTTTGGCCAAAATTTCCTATAACATTGTTTACTTGAATGGTTTACACAAATTTAATATTGCATACCGAACACCATGAAAATTGAGAATAGCTTGAAAACATTTAAAGCTATGTTGTGCAAGATTTAAACTTAGAAGAAACTATAAACATCTATCTACCAAGCAAGGTTGTTTTGTCACATTGAGATCTCCCAAATCATGGTGCCTCTCCACTAGTGCATTCTTGATATTGTTGAAAAGTGCTCAATGAATGAATAATGGTGCATTGAGGTGATTTCATATTGTTTAGACTTGCAATCCAAGATTTATTGAATAGTGAGTAATTATATTATTAAAACTTCAATCAAATCAAAACAAAAAATTTAAGGAAATTTGGGAATGCTCTTGGTATTGTGGGAAAGCCCTTGATGGCCCAAACATGAACTCTAAAATGTCTAGTTTTGATCTTTTATTGAATTTTTAATGAAAGAGGTTATTCAGAATTCATTATCTCCTTCACCTTAGATTTAGAAAATATGAAACCACCTCCATAAAACCTTACTCATTGAGCACTTTCCAAAATTACCAAAAGTGTGCCCTGATTCTCTTTTTAAACTAATTCTGATGTCATTGAATTCAATGACAATCTTATTCGACGATAACTTTTGTGTCTAAAAGTCTAAATATTACAAAATTACCTTGATACACTAACTATTGAGGGCTTTCCAATGATACAAAGAACACAATGAGGGCTATTCCAAGGGATACTACATTTGAGAATTGACATGTGACATTCCAATTTTTCTTTGGGTGTGAATGGTGTCTCACATTAAAACATTAACACGATAACATGAACCACATGTGCCCATTTATATAGACCATAGGAAAATCTTAAATGTTTATGTGACAGCTTGGAAATTAACAAAACAAGATTTTTCATATTGTTTGAAATAATATCTTATGCATTGTTTACACTAAATTAAAAAGTTTTTTTCATATTTTATCTTCATTAAATTCATTTTAAATTTATCCAAATTCTATAGTGATATTTTTAAAACACTGTTAAATTAACTTCATCACACATTTTCATCACTAATTCAGTTCATTAACTTCATAATTATATGTAAGGTCATTTGTTTATTTATTTTCTTTCTTTCTTTATCATGTCAAGAAATCTCCCAAACCATGGTGCCCTTCACCATGCGTTTGGTCCCATTGGAAAATAGTTGATGAAAAAGGGTGTATGAAGGCAGTTTAGTAATGTTTAACCTTGCAATGCAAGGATTATTGGATATTAAACAATGTTTTCATTGCAAATTCAATAAAAATCAAAACAATTTTTTTGTTGAGAATTTGGTTGAACTCTTAATATTGGTAGAAAGAGCTCCATGAGTTGGATTCTATGGAGGTGATTTCATAATTTTTGGACCTAAGCCACAAGATATATTGAATTTTGAGTAGGTTTAAGTCATTGAAGAATAAAATAAATTAAATAAACTAGTTTTGGAAGGAGAAATTAGTTGGATAACAAGTTCACACCTTGGGCTTCAAGCCACACTAGCCTAATAGATATACTAAAGAAGGTAGTTTGTTTGTTTCGTTTGGTTTGTCGCACCACGCATTTGATATTATTGGAAGGCACTCAATGAGTAGGGGTGCAATAAGGTGGTTACATAATGTTTAGACTTTAGACCCATGGTGTAGAAGCTATTGAATTGCATTGCTCTCTAAGCACCAAGGTTAATGGCAGTTACGAACATGTTTTATTAATGACCAAATGTCCTAGATTAGTGTTCCACTTCTCCTAGTTAAATCCAGTCATGATAGAGTGACAGGGTGAGAACCTTGCAATTACAGAACCAGCAGTAGTCTCCAGAGAAACTGGAGAAATGTGGCCAATAGATACTCGGTCACTTGCACATCACATTCTGTCACATGTTAGTGATTTTCTGGTATCTTCACCTGTTACAAATAAACTAATCACTAGAGGAAAATCAAAAATTCAAAACACATGGCCGCAGAAAACACAGGTGTCTCCTCTCCTCGCAACCCATCACACAGAGCAACACATAGCTTGCAAATTAAAGATAATGCAAGAAGTGAACATTAGTTGGAAGCTAGGTTGAAGGTGAGTCTTGAACTCAAATGTATTTTGCTTTCACGTTATCATCACTAGGTTCACTCTTTTGAAGAAAAAAGAGCTTGATGTGAAGCACTCCCAAGAAACCTGAGATTATTAGTTCTCTCTCTCTGTCTCTCTCATATATGCCTATGGGTGTTACCAAAATTTGCTCCATCATCCTTCCAAGCCTTATGTACGATAGAGAGCCACGGTTCACAAGACCAGGGGGAGGGATCACAGTGGCAAAAATAATTGGAGACAGCAAAAAATTGCCTATTGTGAAGGCTGAGCGGTGCCAAACCGAGAGTTGATGAGGGAACGGAAAATTGGAACAATACCAATCAAAACCATTTGGAGCTGCTCAGAGCTACTTGCCCGAATGCTAACCTGGCCGGCCCCACGGTTGTTCAGGTTAGCCCTCGTCACCATCATTGTTTTCCCAACCATAAACTGTGACTGCAAATTCCCACCAATGGCCAGATCGCCATGCCAATCCATGACGGAAAGCCCAAGTGTTGAAAGGGTGCGACTCAATGGGTAATGTTTCCCCCTCAATGTGGCCTCCAAACTTCCCCCAAAGGCCTTGTCTCCCCTCCCGGTAAGTACCCCACCATTCACAACCACTTTAAACCTTTTACCAATAAGGAGTCGGTCTTCAAGCTTCAATCCTGCTGCGATGGTGTCACCCAAGAGAGTAAACGTCAGCCCTGCAGTTGTCTTATTCCTCTTGAAGTTGTTGAACTGTGTCTCTGACCTCAAAGTGTAACCGAGGTCCTTCCCAATGGTCTGGATGTCAAATCCAGCCAGTGTTGATTTGCATTCTCCGTGCTTAAATGATGCTGCTGCTTCAAAGTTCACTTGACTTTCCTTTTTGTCCTTTGTCACCTGACCCGAGATTGATGCTGGAATCTTGTCTGCAACTACAAAGAGCTTCTCTACATTGAACCCATCATAACCTGCATCATGGTCCCATCCATGTGTTTCCAGCACCGGACGCACAAGCCATTGATTGGCAGTCTCCAAATAACGGTACCTGTACCATCAGTGGGGAAGAATTATAAAGCACAGTTCAATCTATTTATTCAATTTTTATGCAAGCAATGGGACACATGCTAATGCAACTAATGATAATGAAATTAAGACAAAAAAATATTAGTTGATGAGAACCTGTGAGTAGGATTGTCAGAGTCAAACGAGGGAGGAAGAGCCATGTCAGGCATCGGAACAGGCACAGCTGCAGCCCGTCCACCATCATCATCAACTCCCTCTTCAGCATGGGCCAGCTCCTCTTTTGACATGGCTGCAGCACGTTGCTTCATCTCTTTGCGCCGCTTAAGCTCTTCACGCCACTGTTTCTTCTGAAACAGCCTCTCACGGTCGGCTACCTCCTCTGCATACTGTTGCTTCTGTTCTTTACTGAGCTCCTCCAACTCTTCCTTTGCAAGAGGCCTGATGAATCAAAACACCAAAATCCCATCTGCTGAAGGTATCTATTTCAACATATTTCCTAGTGGAGCTTAGTGAATGCAGAGGCTCATATATAGTCCAACTCTGATTAAGTGTAGTAGTCTGCATTACCTGAAAGGAGGAAGCTCATCATAGTCATCACCATCTGAAACATCAGACTCATCATCTGAGTCGGCATCATCTTCATCCCCCATTTGTTCATCTGCCACTTTCAGTTGGGCCCGTGATTGGAGGAGAGATGACAATAGGAAGGGAAGGGGAGGCACACGTGGACGTTGCCCAAAGGGTCTTCCAGGAGGGCTAGTGTCCTGAAGCTTCAGCAATGAATTTGCATCTGCCAAGATTTTTGATGCAAAGCAGAGTAACAACAGTTGAGGTTTCCAAATTTGGCCATTTGGCAAAACCCTCTGTCCTGCTCGGTTCGTCCTGCAGGCAGGATGATTCTCCACCAGGGAGACAGGGTTCATGAGCCGCATATCTCCAGCCGCTTGTCTAATTGTTTGCTGTACCACATGGGACCTTTGGGCTACAAACATTTCATAACTGAGTGGAACACCATTGGGTCCATCGGGAGGGGCAGACGAAGCATGTGTCAAGACAACAATAGCATTGAACCAAATAGCAGCCCCAAACAGGTCAGTGATGGTGCGCAAAAGAGGGAGATCTCCATAATCTCGGCTTTGCATGTCCAGTCGATCAAAGTAGAGAACAATATCTGGTGATGACTTTCGGATGTAATTTTTGACAGAACCCATGATCCTTTCATTGTGCTGTTGATCCATAAGAGAAGGTAGCAACCCTGGGGTATCTATCACCCTGACCTGTCATCAGTTTCAAGTTGGATTTTTAGCCAAAAGAACTTACTAGATTCTCACAAACTGGTTCTTGCAACAGCCTTGTGCCTTCACAAGTCAAACCCATTGTAACAAACTAAGATAATGCACAAGGAAACACTAAGGGGCTTGGATTTGTGGCTTCATAAGTCCAACCCATTTTGACAAACTAAGGTAATGCACAAGGAAACACTAAGGGCTTGAGAGGACCACAGGCTCCTAAGGCCTGCCTATGCAGTGTCTTGCAATTCCAGAGGAAAGCCATAAAATACTGGATAGGATTTAGAGTTAAAACCATGTAAAAGCATCATATCCACAATAGAAATAACTATATGACAGAGCTGGGATGCAGTTAGGCAACACATGTACCCATCCATAACGTGTGACTTGCTTCTAACAAACAGGACAAAGATCAAATGCAAGTGATTGAGACAGGTGCAGAGGAGTACTTTGATTCCATGAACATGGCCAACAATCTCCTGCACCGTCTTTGTTGATGGGTGGAAAGCATTAGTGCTTGTGCGAGGCTCATCAAAAATGGAGTTGATAGTGGCTGATTTTCCGACCCCTGTTTTCCCAAGAAGTAAAACCGTGCATGCAAAGTCCAGTTCCTCCTCTTGTCCAGAAACAGCTTCCTGCTCCTCTGCAATAGCATTAGCACGATCAAAGCTGAAAGCACCTGCTCGGCTTGCCGATTGACCCCCTCTTAGCTGCTCAGCCAACCCCAAACGGTACAGTACTTGTGCAACAACAACATTCTGGGGTGATTGACCAAGTCTGTGAGCAAGCCTCAAGAACTTAACCCTAATATTCTGGAGTTTCTCACGAGTTTCATCATTCCCATCATTTCCATCCCCATTTGAGGGATTGTCCTCGGGAGGGGCAGCAAGTTGGGAAGCAGTTGCCACATTGCTATGGGGTGGATTCCTCGGTGGTTCTACTGCAGTGGTAGGTCGGCTGCGTCCTGTTGGTCGTTGTGGGAGAGAAGGACCCGCAGCACCTAATGATGGGGTTTTAGAGTTCTCACTTCTAGACTCTGCAAAAAAGTTGTGAAAGGCACAATGTGTAACTCCATCAGATTGTCTTCCTACTGACTAGATGATCCCTATACTACCTAATGATTTGTATAACTCCAAAAAAGTCAATTCCTTTTTGTCTTGTGACTCTTATTTGATTGAATAGCATTGATGAAAAAAAGCAGTCAAGTGCAGCCCCTAAACCCTGCAAGCCTCAAAAACCCATCAAACCACATACTTAAGGTATATCGTAAGCTGAGAGAATTTTGCAGTGCAGAATATACCAGATTCACTTCGGGCTGACTTGACTAGTGCAGCCAAGGCTTCAGCAGCATCCAGGTTACCACGCTCCTCCTCCTCCTCCTCCTCCTCCTCCTCCTCCTCTTCCTCGTCCCCATCCTCTTCTTCATGATTTACTTCCTCTTTATCTTCTTCCTCCCCAACCCAGTCACCATTTGAGTCTTGAAGCTCAGTAAGAAAGGCAGATTTGGGCTTGGCCTCTATCACAGCAGCAGTCTCTGCACCACCATTCTCAGTTACAGGATTCACTGACTTAACTGTGTCTGGAAGAGACAAATCAACATCAGAGGCATCTAAAGTTTTGTCATTCTCAGCAGCAAGGAGTACTGCTGTTGTTGCTTTGTTGGCTCTGTCCTCCTCTGTAGTGAAATCTTCAGTAGCAATGGGCAATTCTGGGGTGGTTTGATTGTCAAATCCATCTTTATCTGTCACAGAGTCAACTATAGAATTGGTCTTAACACTCTCACAGTCCTCAATCACATCCCTGCTGCTGACCTGTTTGGGAACAGCTGACAGCAAAGATTCTTCCTCCTCAGTGTTGACTTCACCTCTGGGTGGCTTGGAAATGATGGCAGATTCACTTGCTGCTCTGTTTTCTACAGCCCTTAGTCCATCAGCTTCTTCAGATGCAACTTCTTCAGGCACCCCTTCTTCCTCTTCCTCTTTCATAGTTATTGCTTGCTCTGTGTTGATAGGTACCGTAACAGTGCTGTTGTCTTCTCCAATCTCACTCTCAGACTTGTCTTCAACGACAGGTGAAGGTTTTGGAGCCTCCTTCCCCACCTCTACTGCTTCAATGTGGCTGGATTCTTTAGGTGCTGCAGCCACATCCTCCTCTCCCTTTGGCTGTGCAAACCTTGTTTCAGACACAACCGAAGGCAGAGTTTCCTCCTCAGATGGCCCACCAGTGGCTGATTCTTTTTCAGCAAGAGCCTCTGCATTAGATTCAGTTTCCTTGCACTCCTCACTCTCTTCCTGAGGGACTAAAAGGACCTCAGTCTTATCCTCAATGTCTCCATCTTTTTCTTCTTTTGTCTCCCTGGTGGCACCCTTTTGCAGTATGGGTTCTTCATGTGCAATAAGGACAGAACCCAATTCTTTGGGCAGAACTCCATCTGCAGGAAAGTCTGATTGCTTTTCCTCACTTGTGGCAGCTTGGGCAGTTGCTACTTCTTCAGTCTTGTCATCATCCCTTGACTCTTGAGAAATGATCCTTGATAAGTTTCCTTTGATAATGTTTCCCTTCCTGTTATCAAACAAAGTCTCCTCATCCTCCTCCCCTTCATCTGCTCCCTCATTTGCCTCTACAAACTCATCACCATTGGGTCGCTCACCCTTCTCCTCAAAGGCTGCCATGCAATGGAGAGCATTTAGGAGTAGTAGATGTGTGAATACAAAGCAAGCTACATTGGGGAATTCATTGCAGAGACATCTTCCAAATGTACATAATGAAACATGAAACACTAACTCTCAAGAGAATCAAGAAAATCTCCATACTCACAATTCAGAAGCCAAAACAAGCTTAAAACTTTTTCCCTGAAATTAAAAGAAAGATTTGCGGAGGACTGACAGAAGGACTTACAGAACCAGGAAGAATGAACAACACAGGAGGGTAGAAGGAGGAAAAAAAACAAGAAAACCAAGCAGTATGAACAAAAGTGCCAGTCTCTCACTTGTTCAGGGACCATCAATAGTAACATGTATGATACGAACTTATCTGTCACAACTTACTCACTGACTTTATCAGCTCCCTACAGTGGGTATAGGGCGGCAGTGTAACCACTAGCATGTGTACTGAGTTTTTTGTATTGCAAGTCTGGAAGCAATGGGAAGACTAGGCCCACAATATTGGCTAGCAACTAAAACCACAAAGGGGGAAAAACATAGAGAGAAAAAGAGGGGAAAAAACCCCCAAAAAAAAGACAAAAGAGAATACCCGACAAGAAGAGGAAATGTAGAATAACAGATGACATGGGAAACCACAAACAAGGACCTGACAACTGCACTTCAAAAAGCTCCCACCACTTGCAAAGACTCTATACACAAAATCATTTGGAAGACATCGTTTGAATGATGAAATTCTAAAAACAAAAGTTTCTCTTTTATTGAGCAAACTCTTGAGTCCTCTTTAGTAAGAGAAATCTTCATTGGTTAGCCTTCTATTCTTCGGAAGGATGATAAAGAATAGGACTGACCCATCTGAGAAACAAAAGAAAACTTTAGAAAAATAGAAAAGTCTCAAGAAAGAACCCGTAAAAACAAAACAGACTATCAAGAACACCCAACGTAGCAGCAATTTGGAACAAACATGAGAGACATACTTGTTATATCATGTCAGTACTTGTGTAGTACTCTGGTTGAGAAGTTACTAAATGAAACACAAACAAACACATTTCTCAAGGAATGCAGAAAAGGAGTTCCCAGCCGACACAAAATCCCAGAGGGAGAACAAGATGGGAAATAAGCAAGGGTTTCGACTGCAAAGAGAGAGGGAGAGAGAGAGATCATAAACTGTTCATACCTTGGTCTCCTTCAATGAGCAGCTCCTCTTCTTCATCTTCATCTTCTGCAGATAGTTTTGCAACAGGCATAGCAGCAGGAGCTGAGGCATCATCCACATCCTCCTTGTTCTTGTCATCCTCCTCCTCCAGAACAACATTTCTCTCATCATACTCAGGTTTGGATTCAGAGGCTGTCTGGCTGCCGCCACCTTGATCATGCACAGGAAGAAGGGGTAGGAGAGCATCCATGATGCTGGAAATTCTAGCATCATCCAGAGACAAATCCTTACTCCTTGCAATCTCCTCCATCTTGTGCTTGAATTCTTCCTCTGTGCAATTCTCAATGACAGCAGTATCAAGTGTGGACTGTCCGCTGATCATGTGATTGAGGCGCATCAAAGCACCCTGTTGTCCCACTCCCAAACCTTTCTGCTGCTCCTGCTCCTGCTCCTGCTCCTGCATCATCATCATGTTGTGAAGAATGTGTGAAGAAGAAGGAGCGTTATATGAACCCACAGGACTCGCCTCGTAACTAGGCGTAGACGAAGCCGCCATTCGCTCTAGCGCACTATCAAAACTCTCCCCGCTCCCAGAGCTTACGTCGCCATCTCCTCCTCCTCCTCCTCCATCATCGTCAACGGAAACCGGTGCACGGATAGGCGTAAGCCTCGCAGTTGAATCCTCCTCACCCTCTGTTTCTTCTTCTTCTTCTTCTTCTTCTTCTTCTTCTCCATGCAGAAAAACTTCGCCATTCGACGCTTCGTCTTGTACAAAATCCGAGACTCCATTGGAGACTTGATCACCCATGTCCTCCTTGTTATTCAGAGGTGCCGCAGTTCCTGCAATTTCCGTGAGCTTCTCAGGAGCTTGAGCTGATGCCGCCGCTGAAACCCTCCTCCTGCTCCTCATGCTTCCCAACTTCCTTAAAGCATCCATCGCATTCCTCCTCGAAAGAATTCAACCGTAATACTATCCGCTCATCTTCCCCTCACCAAGAAAATCTCACAACCCAAAACTTGCACCCTATCCATGCATCCAAAAAAGAGAAAAAAACAAACAAACAAACCCCTCCTCCTCCTCCTCCTCCTCCTCCTCTGCCTCCTCACCCAACAAGAGTTGGATGACCTAAAAACCACATGATGATGATGATGATGGTGATTTCTCTTGTCTTCACACTCAACGCCACCAAATCTCTTTCTTTCGGATCTTATCTCTCAAGACAGCAAACCTTCGCCACCTTCTTCTTGCTAGCACACTTTCTTCCTTTCTTACTTTACCCCCAAAAACAGCGGCAGCAACTAAAGCAACAACAAAGAGAGAGTTTTGTTTTCAACATGCAAAATGCTTGATCAACAGATGAGTCTTGTACCTCATCCACTTAGAATTTTATTTATTGGGTGTTGTTGTTGTTTTCTTTTTCTTTTTTTTCCTTCTATCTCAGGATTATCTGGTCTCTTCCTCTGTACACGAATCATTCCTCTGCATTCATGCGTGCTGGTCACCAGGTTGCAATTTTCGCCGACTGTCACGACTGCGACGACGATGAGCAAGGAAGCGTTCGTTGGAGAACGGCGGCGGTGGTGGCGGCAGCAGCAGCTCCTCGTATGGATGAACGGCAGCGGCAGCAGACTGACTTGTTGAGCGGCAACAAAATTGATTCGGAACTTTGGACTACTTGATTTGGATGAATTTCAGTGGGAGTGGGCTTGGATGAACTCCGGTGGAGCTGGGGTGGGGGGGGGGGTTCAACGGATTTCGTGGACTTGGGGTTTGGAGTGTTGTGCGTGTAAATGTAGAATATAAAACGTGTAAGTGTAAAATCGTGTAAATTTATTTTATGTCGTGTAAAACAGTGAAAGTGTAATTGGAAAAATAAATATATTTAGATAATTTTATGTGGTTCGATAAAACAATGTATATATATATATATGATTTTACATGACTATGTGTAATAATATAAATCTGAAAAAATGTAAAAAATGTGATTTTAATTTGAGGAGGGGAGATTTCATATTGTTTTTATGATAAGCCAGCTAAATGGCTCATTGAAAAAAAGAAAAAAAAAAATCTAAATATACTCCCACAACTAATTCATATGACTTTGCAAGAAGGTATGGTCATCAAAGGTATATAATATAATTATCTATAAAATAAGGAAAACAACACTAGAGCCCTGAGTTTATCATAAACAGGGTGAGATTCCCAACAAAAAACCTACCAAAAAAAAAAAAAACATTAGAATTCAAGGGTGGGGGAACATCAGTTTTTGAGCTGAACTGAGTTTCACCCTGTCTTTCCTTTTTCTTTAGCGCCTCCACTGTTGCTGCATATATTTTCAGTGCTCCTACTTGTAAGTTGTAAAGCTACTATAATTAGTCTTGAACCTTGTGCATTAAATGCTGATTTTCAGCATTTCATTCCCAGATTTAATAAAAATTTCTTACTTTATGAATAGCCCTGAAAGAAGGGTTTAGGGTGAAAGGAGGCCCAAAGACAGATGCCTTTACAAATACTTTTAGTATTTACACTTACACACCACAAAACATTTACACGGGGCCATGTAATGTATTTAACAAATATTTACACTGGCCTTGTGTAAGTGTAAAAAAATATATATATACATTACGACAGGATAAGTGTAAGTGTAAAATCTGGACGGGTAAGTGTAAATGATTTACACTTACACAGAATTTACACGGCCTATATTGACACTTACACACATAACACTGGTTTGGACCAATGTTGGGTGGATATCAGATTCAAATGTCACATTGGATATCATTAACTTTGATATTCAAGATGATACCCTGATCACCTGATCTCATAACTTTGAGATTCGACCATGCAATATTCAGGCCCAATTTAGACTAAGAGTCAGGACTGAAAAAACTAGGGGCCAACTTTGAGCATTTTTGGCTTCGTGTTTGGCCCCAAGTTACTAATAAATGCTAGAACATTGAGGTCATGATATTAACAAGGGGTGTGTCACACTGTGGCCTTGCCATTTACATTTTAAATATATCATAAGGGAAAAGAAGAATTATGGAAACTCAAATATTTCACCATGCAAAAATATAATCTTCAAAAAATGCTTCAAGATATTATAACTCTATAACTAATCTCAAGTTTCAACACAAGCCAAAATATCATCTTTCAAAAATCCTCATATAAAAACAGACCTATTACCTAGGAGCCAAAATACCTTAAGCTACTATACTCTATAATGAATCTAAACACAATATCCTTGCCTACAAAGGCAAGGCCAATAAATGCTGGAACATTGGCCCCAAGGGTTGCAAATTGACTTCCCAAATTCATTGGCATTCTTTTCTTTTCTTTTTAAGCCTTTGGCATTATCATTTCTTGTTCTTGTTTTCACATGATTGATTTTTGTTTTCATGTTATTATTGTTATTTTTTGCATTGTTATTTCTTGTCTTTGGCTATAATTTTTAATTTTGGCATTGTTCTTCTTGTTTTTGGCTATTATTTCTTATTTTTACATTGCAACTACACAATATTGTTCAAGTATTTGCTCCTTCACATTGTTGGTGCATGGTCTTGTTCAAGTATTTGTTCTTACGTGTTATTATTGAGCTTTCTTTTGTGTTTTTATTTCTTGCCTTTGTATTGTTATTGTGTCCTCCTTTCATGTTATTGAAGGCTGTGTTTTTTCCCCCTTTTTTCTGCATTTTGCAAATTTGCAGCTTTTTATTATGACAGTTGATAATAGTTTTTCATGAAGTAAATTTATTGTTTTCATTTTTGTGTTTGTTTTTCTTTCCAGCTTTGTTTTTTTCTATTTATAACTTGTTTTTATTGTTCTTTGATTTTATTTAGTTTCATCTTTGATTTTACTTTTATGTTGGTTTGTGTATTTTTTTTACAATATAATTATTACATGAGAGAAAAAAAAATTCACATTTCTTTGTTTTTGTAATGGAAAAAAAGTTTGATTCTTATTTGTAAACATTGCAAATGATTGCATTAGTTTTCTCTAGACATTCATACCAATAACACATTTTGTATTTCACCTTAAAACCTAAATAAGAACCTTTGTTTGCAAAACATCATTGTTTGCTTAAATTCTTTCAACCTTGGCATTGTTGAACATTGTGCAAAAAATGGAAAGGACTAAAGAAAATGAAAAAACATAAATTTGGAATGAATATTATGAAATATTTTAAAATGACATTGAATGTGAAGATGAAATAATGGAAGAAACTTAACAAGACTCAAGTTTACAAATTAAAGAAAGCAAAGTCTCAAAAAATGATGAAGAAAATAAAATGAAAAAAATATTGGAACTATTGCATTCCCAAAGGAAAAAATGAAGGCCACATATAATAGGATTGTTTTATGGTAGTCATTTTTCAATGTGAATGAAAAAGTGACATTTAATGCACCTCAAATCATGCATTATATGTTGTATTATTCCAATCTTATGTTTCTTTTAACCCAATATATATATATATATATATATGAAATAAGTTTTCTGAAAAACATGTTGATGTAAATCATTCATAGTTTTTTAAAAAAAATTGAAAGGAAATGAACTTTAAAATGGAAAGAAGCATGGAGAAATAATGTACTAAAAAAAGACCAAATATATCTAATCCATCCATTTTTAAACTTTTCAGGTCTAAGGGGGTTTTTTTTATATAAATGATGTGGAGTAATTAAAGTTTTAAGAGGATCTTGAACTTTTGATTATAAAAAACCATTTGCTTTTACAATTTGTGAAGGGTGTGGCTAAAGCATTTAATATGGTGTTTATGTCCTCAAGTTCAATTCCCTACATGAAAGTTTTTTTCATGTTATGTTTTGCCTTAATTAGTGGAAAAAACCAAAAAAACATATGTTTTGAATTCATTTGAAGGGTGTCATTTTGTCATTGCTAATTTTGATTTCTAAATGTCCAAGGGTGTTTATGATGTGTTTCTTTAGTCATATTTTTTTGGAATTTGATTGGAAGCCAAAGTATGTTACTTTTGAATTATTTGAAGCTTTTAAGATTGTAAAACAAGCATTGGCAAAATCATTAACTGATCTTTTCGATGAATATGGCTTGAAAAATAAAAATATAGCATTTTAAATGGAAGGTTAAATTTGAACACAATGACAAATGTTTTCAAGTTTGTAATCAAATGTGAAGCTCTAGGTTTGAAAAAGAACTTTTAGGAAACATGTTTTGGGCATGTTTTCTCCAAAGCTTATCAATATTTTACTAATGATAAGATAGTTTGTAAAGGTCTTCAATAAATTTTCATCAAGTCTACCCAAGTAGATATATAAAAATGCATCAGAAATCTAATAACGACTAATAGGAATTGAACAAGGTTTACATTGAAGCTAAATTGAGGTGAAAAAGTTAACATTTTAGATGTCGAAAAAGTTACAAATGATGAACTCAATTTTTTGGTGTTTGAAACAAGACCCAAATTCGAACTCTATTTTTTAATTTTTTTTCTACTAATTGAAATTGGAACCTATAATTCAAACCCCTCCAAACTGCCTACCCGTCCAACAGTACTATAAACCACTATTGGTCTTGTATATAGGCTTGTGATTAGAATCAACATTGGTATCCACAATCATGACTACTAGTAACAAGGATCCTACTATTCTAGTATGAATATCAACTTCATACATGTACTAGCATGGTAGGAACTTGAGGTAATTTCAACCTTGTACCAATTTTATACCAATTTCAATAACAAGAATATATATTTGCCTCATATTAGGCAAACATCAATCTTGTACATGATACCAAAACCAAGTTTGTATGTTTTGTAAAAAAATTAATTAATTGTAACACACCTAACCACCAAGCTCTCAAATTAATTAGTGGATGCAGGCAAAATAGTTTCCCATTATGATTACAGTGTTATTCATAAATAAATTAACAACTTACAAAATTAGGAATGCTAGTTGCTATAAGTAATTGCGATGATCCAGAAAAATCAATAAAGTAATGACGGTGATTTGTATAGATTAAAATAGTGGTGACAGAAGTTAGTTTCAATAAAATAAAGTGGTGACATGAGTTAATTATTATACAAATTAGATTTCTTTAGTGATGCCACCATTTTGGCATAATGTATATATGTACTTATGATTTATCTTTTTTATCAACTCAAGAGAGCTTATTTTTTACGATCTCAATTTCTGTCTTCATGGTATCAGAGCAATAAAAAAGAGAAAGTTTCATTAGTGACCAGTAGCTTAAGTGATAGAAAGTTTTTATTTGTGATCAGTAGTTTGAGTGTTAAAGAACAGAGTCAAGTCCAAGAAAGGACTATAACAATCATTGGTGAAGGGAGTGTCAAATCCAAAAGAAGGTTGTGATAGAAGAAGAAATCTATAACATGAGCAAAGACAAGAGCTTCACCATGTCCGAAACAAACAAGCTTGTGGGAGCTACAAATACAGGGTCTAAAAGTGAAAATGAAGACGATCTTAATGAAGGAAAAATTGTGGGAGTTGGTCACTAGTTTGTTGATTGTAAATGTCACTAATGCATCTAAAGGGGGTCTATTTCAAATGCAACAGAGACATTTAATCGAAGGGGAGAAGGTGCAACATTTGAAGTTGTATATGTGACTTCTACCAAAGTTGTGAACTTCAATAGTGAAATTATTTGAGATAAGAAGAATAAGGTGTTGATGATCATCATGATGGCTATAAAGGATGAAATTGTTCCATTCATAACAAACGTGGAAGAATTGAATGTTTCTTGGAGGACACTTCAAGAACTATTTGAGAACCAAAATGTTGTTAAGACATTGTACCCAACCTATAAATTGCACTCCATGAAATGTAAGAAGGATCTCCAATCACAAACTTCATCAAATCCATGAAAATTTTTGACGAGAATTGACAATTTAATTGATTTCCATAGGGGAGTCTATCTAAGATAGCATGGTTGTGCACATTGCATTGAATGTTTTACTTGTTAGTTATGAAAGTTTTGTTTAATCAATGATTGGTCAAGATTAGATGCCCACATTTGAAAAGCTATCTAGCAAATTACTTTTGGAATAACAACAAAAGGAAGCCAAGTTTGGCAAGTAGAAGGATAATGAAGCATTTCTCTTTTGCATTAGTAAACATTACAACAACTTGACCAAGAACAATCGATTTGGGGGAAGACATGACAACATTAATGGATAGCAAAGAGTTCATGATCATGAACAACAACCACGAAGACATAACGAGAAATGCAAATTGCGGGAATAGGGACATAGGGTGCAAGAATGTCTTCAACTGAAAAAAACCAAAGTTGTAGAACAACAATGTCAAGCCAATGTTGTTCATAACGATAAGGAAAAGGATAAATAAGTTAAAGTAGATGATGGGAAACAATGAAAGATGTTTGATGTAGTCATCATGACTATGGACTTCAACAAGTTTGATATTGTTTAGTATTTTGACTTAGGTGCATCTAAACATGCAATAAGCTCCACAACGTCGAAAAGATTAAAGACATCCCCAACATTCGATCTGCAACAGGTCACATGCATGTTATGCAAGGGAAGGGAAAAACATCAATGGCTCATAGTGGAGTAACCAAGAAAGTGAATGATGTATTGTATGTATGAAACATCAACAAAAATTTGCTATCTATGGGAGCCATCACCGACAAAGGATGTGTGATAATCTTTGGATCACAAAAGTGTTGGATAGTCACAATGAATTTGCCATCTAAGGTGATTGCATAAGGAGATTGCGACAAGTCTATTGGGTCATACAAATTAACCTTAAGCAACTAGCAAACTACTATACCTCAATTGTTCATCATAGAAAAAAATGTGGAAACAACTTTCTAGCACAATCATCTTGGACACATTAATTACCAAATGTTACATGCAATCTCATGAATTAACCACCCAAGGGGAATGCCTTACATCCTAACCACTTCACAATTCTTTGACAAATGCATCTTGGGGAAACAACACAAAAAGCATGTGCCTAAAGCAAATGTCAATAAAGTTACAACAAGGAATGAACTAATTCATTCTGATTTGTGTGTTCCATTCACTCACACATCGTTTAGAGGATCCAAATATTTTGTAACCTTCATTGATGATTTTTCGAGAAAGACTTGGATATTTTTTTGCAAGCAAAAACTAAAACATTTGCTAAATTCAAGATATTAAAACAAATGGTGGAAAATGTAAAAGAAAAGAAAATCGAAGTGTTTAGGAATGATCCTAGAGGGGAGTTTCTGTCAAACAAATTCAAAACATTTTGTGAAAATCATGGAATTAGGAGACATCTCACCACAACTCATACGCCTCACTAGAATGGGGTAGTAGAGAGGAAAAACTGCACAATCTTGGATAGGGCGCAAACCATGGCAATTGATAGTGGGGTGCCAAACTACTTATGGACAAAAACTGTGAACACTACAACATATTTGACAAATAAAAGTCTAAGTAGATCAAACAATGGGCTCTTTCCAAAACATGTTGACACAAGAGTTTTACCAAATCTAAAACATCTCAAAGTATTTGGTTGCTTAATCTATGTCCATGTTGGAAAGAAGCAAGAAGGGAAGATGGGATCAAAATCTATAAGATGTATTTGCATAGGTTACGATGAAGTTTCAAAGGCATATCATTGTTATAATTAGAAAAAATGGAAGAGGATTATTTCAGAGGATGTTGTTTTCAACAAAGATGTCATGGGAGTTGAATTTCTATAACAAAAACAAAGGAGAGAATGTGCACAAGAAGAAATTCCATTGTCTTTATAATCACCTGCAGAAGGACCTATCATCAAAGAAACACAACATCCAAGTCACATTGTTGATGGAGGGAAAGTTCTCAACAATGAGGATAATACAACTAGTGAAAATGAACCAAGTTGCTAAAGATAGAACATTGCTAGACTTCCATGAGAATGATGCAAAGAGTGAAGTTGAAGAATCAAGCCAAGAAGTTGAAACACTAATTAAAGTTTACTAATGGTGGAAAGTCCTTGATGTGTTGCTCCAACTTCCATTAGAAAGTCTCAACAATTAAGGAATGCTCCCATGTACTCTAAGGACTACATCTTTACAATAATACCTTAATCAACATCGTATGAGGAAGCAACACAACAATGAAGCAAGAATATGAGCTCATCATGAAAAATGAGACTTGGATTCTTGTGAATCTAATTTGTCAAGAAAAGTTCCAATAACCATGAAATGGGTGTATAAGACAAAGACAACAACAAATGGTAGCATGGAAAAACTGAAAGCGTGTTTGGTGGTTCTTGGATTCAAACAACAAAAAGGTATCAATTACGAAAAAACCTTTGCACCTATTGTGAAGCGGGCGACCATACGTATGGTGGTTGTTTTGGCTGTTCAACACAATTGGAGCATCAAGCACCTTGATGTGAAGACAACTTTTTAAAATGGTGACCTTGTAAAAGAAGTCTACATTACACAACCTTAAGGTTTTGAAGTGTTGGGGAGGGAACATCAATTGTGTCGATTGTCTCGAACAATCTACGGATTGAAGCAAGCATTTTGAACTTGGTACACCAAGATAAATCATTTTTTATGTCAACATCGTTTAATGAGGAATGAAGCAAATCACAATCTCTACTACAAAAATCCAAATACTAGAGTCATGATCCTCGTGCTATATGTTGATGATCTGCTTTTGATTGAGAGTGATGCAACCATGTTAACAAAGATCGAACTGCAACTTGAAGAATAGTCCGAAACGTCTAAGTTAGGCTAGATGATGATCCACATTGGTTTGGAATTTGTGTATGTGCCAACTAGTATCATACTAGTGTAGAAAAGATATGCAGCAATGCTCCTTGCATAGTTTTCAACAAGATAGAATGCCGACCAACAATGACTCCAATGGAAGAAAGGATTCAACTATAAAGTAACATGAACTCAAGATGCACACTGATCGGGCTAAGTACTAGAGTCTTGTGGGAAGTTTGATTTTTCTCACCAACATTAGACCCAACATTGTGTTTGCAATAAGCTGTGGAAGCTGTTACACAACAGCACCACAACAAGCACACATGAATGTAGCAAAAAGGATCTTACGATACATCAAAGGAACAACCAATCTAAGATTATTGTTCCCAAGAAAGGATGCTGGACAAAAAATGGCATATGTTGATGCAGATTGGGTGAGGGATCTAGATAGGAAAAGATCAACAACTGGCTTACTTTTCAATTTAGGTTGCAATTCCATCTTGTGGAGTAGCAAGTTGCAACCTACTATGGCATTACCCACAATGGAAGTGAAATGAAATTAGGAATGCTAGTTGCAGTAAGTAATTGCAGTGATCCACAAGAATCAGCAAGATAATGACGATAACTTGTATAGATTAAAAGAGCAGTGACAAACATTAGTTACAGTGACAGAAGTTAGTTACGGTAAATTAGAGCAGTGACATGAGTTAGTTGCTGTACAAATTAGATTTCTTTAGTGATGCCACTGTTTTGGCATAGTGTATATAAGTACTTATGATTTATCTTTTTAATCAACTCAAGAAAGTTTATCTCATACGATCTCAATTCCTTTCTTCATGTTCAAAAGTCAATACCCGACCAATTCTTTAAAAAAACATCAGTTCCTTTTCCAATTCTGGTTTTGAAAACTTGTTTTAATTCAGATCCAATCCTTACTAACCAAAAGCGGTAAACAAATGAAGCTTTTTTGTGAGGGAATTGTTAAGTGCAGTGCAATAAAGACAACAGAACGAAACACTTACTTTTGGAACCATCTGATCTAGTTCAGCTGCAATTGACAAGTTTCTTCCTGAGCTCATTTTTGTAATCAATCTGATGCTGATTCTACAATCATGCACCTATTTGTCCTCATGGTGTTTGAACTTGGGTACCCAATATGAGGAAAGGAAGACAACCTCAAAACTGTGTGTGTTGCTCCCCTCCCCCTCCTCCCAAGTATGAAAACAGAATTCTAATGTTACTAATATATTCACTTGGGGAAGTAGTTTGTCTTCCCCTAGCTGAACTGCTAACCTGTAAGAAGGATAGTTCAAAATGGTCCCAGGAGAATCTCAAGGGTTCTTTTACTTTGTGTCTGGTGTTGGTCCCTCCCAGGCTCTCTAATGTTGGGCCAGCCTCCTCTCAGATTATGCTCCTTGTAGATGTAATAGAAAGTTTCTTAAGAACTGAAGAATTTATGAATAGAATAGGTTCAACATTCTCACACAGGGGTGAAGGTTTGAAGGTTCAATGAGGAGATTTTACCCTATCTTGCAGTAGGTGGTGCCTTCACAGATGAGGATGTGCAATCGGTAGGTAGATATATAATTTCCAACATTGAAGTGATCAACAAGCAGCAGTTGTGGTTGTGACTTCCACTTGGGTCACCAGGCTACTGGAGTTGTCAAAAATGATGATGCCTCCTCTTTGTCCAACTGTGCCTACTGTCTGCCATGTGTCTCGATCTGTGGAATTGTTTCATTTGCTCTTGCAAGGCTTCCGTTTCCACTCCCGTCCTGGTGAAAATACAATCACATATAAGAAACATTATCATGACCAGCGATTGATCATTCTGGAGATTAGTTTAGAGTGTTCCCACAAGTTTCAACCAAGGAAAACAATACCATCTCAAGGTTGCTTTGGTAGTAAGAGTATCATTCTTTCCTTGTATTATTAAGTTTTGTCCTTGTATATCTCTAAACACATACTACTCAGGGCTATGTATATGTCCAGAATGTCAACTGCAGAAGCAGCATCTACAGCAGATTGACTTGAGATGCTCCAGTTGTACACTAAAGTTGTTAGAATGGTGAGATGATTGTGAACACCTAGTTGCTGAGTGGAACACACAATCCATTGAAGCAAACCATGTCAAGGTTTTTAGGAAGAGAATAACCTGAGTTCATTCCTTTTGCCAAATGAACAAAACAGCTAAATATGTTCTGAGCATTTATCAGTTGTGAAAATGATAATACTGAAAAAAAAACTGCAGAAAATGGCTAGTAGGTGCTTACAGTGGAAGAAGACAGAGAAATAGGTGCAGAGTTTGAGTTTGCCACATCAACACAACTCTCTATTTTCAGAGATTTCTTCAAAGCATTCTGGTTACGTAGCTGTTGCATGAACTTCTTGTAACGCAGGAAGTTGGGCTGGTTTGTTGATGACAGTAGACGAGCCCACATACGGTCTGCAGTATTTACCTGTCGCTGTGTTGCTGTCACTCTCTGAGAGAAGAAACAAAGAGCCAAGTTTAAAATCAGGCAAGAAGGAAAAGGATTTGATGGTATTTATTCAAAGCCACTGTTAGGGATTACATGTATCACCAATCCACAAAAGTTCAAACAATGAGGTACCCCTTAATGTGTACACAGATTTTCCAAAGGCAGAAATTATGGGCCCTGCAGAAACCTTTCCATTGACCTCTTGACCACCTTGAACATAGCATGCAACCATCAAAATATTTGTGGAACTTACACTGATAGGAATGTAGCAATGACGATTATTGACAGGGCCAACTGTAAAACCACAATACCCTGCCATTGCACCATGAATGGCACTGTGGGCCAGTAGGGTGCAGTAGACATTGTCTGAAGCATTACTAGGGATAGCTCGAATCATGTATGTTGGATCTGTAACAGCATATCAAGAACCTTCTCAAGTGAGCTGCATCATTCCTACATCATTCCTTACTTTTTACAGGGAGCAGGCAACTTGATGAACAGAGGATTTTGACCCGTTCACATTACCTATGTACTTCAAGTTGAGGGGCTCTTTAAATTCCTTCACAAAATGCTCCTGCAAGAGTAGCCCACAACAAAAAGTCAGAACTGATCACCTGGCACATCAAAGCACAGATTTGAATGAAGGAGAATATTTCCCAACAGCTCTGAACAACCAATTATTGCATTAAACTGACTGACATTGTTAACCAAAAGGATGCAGTTGGTAAATGACTTAGGGATTTGAAAGCTCTCTCCTAACAAAGAAATACAGAGCACTTGAAATAACTTTCAGATGCTTGATCTTACTTTCAGATTTTGGCGGAGCCAAAGACCAACATCAAGAAGTAAGCGGTTTCCAGAGGCATCACTGAGCTTGTCCAAAGAACCCATGCTCTCTGCAATCAACTCCTGGCCAGCACCTTCTGCCACCACAATTACCATGTGTCCATTTTCACACAACCTTTTCTTCGCAAACTCATACAGCCCACCAGGTCCATCTGTGTAAAATGGTGCTTCTGGTATCAAGCATAAATCCTGCACTCAAGCAATCCAAGTGCTCTAATAAGGTCAACATGTAGGGACAGACAACTTTAATCAAATCCATTAGGGCTACACAGGAAAAGTGTTCATTGTGTTGCCTCTAATCAAACAGAGATGATCAATGTAATTGCAGAGTGAAACACCAAAAAATCATGTAAGGTGACAGAACATATGTACTGTTGACATAAGCACAACAAGTACAACTACAGTCATAACCTTGTGAGTGTAACTCACAAAGCATCACACTGTCAGATTCACAAATGATACCTACTAGCTGCCATTACTACCAACTCGGTTCATCAACTCCTAGCAGTGGGTTTACAAAAGTATATTTTGATCTGCTGAAAACTTAGAGCAAAAATTTGTGCAAAAAAGCAAGTCCTGAGTTGTTGCTTCTGAACACTAGTCACATATGTCAGCATATGCAGTCATTATTATCTCCTTCAAGCTCCATTTCAATTTAGCTTTACCTCAATACAAGCAAGCATCTAAGCCAAAGGCAGAGACAGGCCTACATAAAGCATGGTGGTTGGGGTCTCCTGCACCCTCAACATGTTCTTTCAAAAGACCAATGAGGACTACTTGAATGCACTATATCCACTTCATCAAGCAGGGAATGTGCATATGCACAGCATGTTGCTCTTTGAAAAAGTGGAAAGGGAAAAGAGAGAGACCCGATCTGTCTCCGATTCACCACATGCTAAGATAACCAAAACAAACTTAGAAGGACCAACAACTGTCAATGGAATAAGAGTAATAGAACATCCTCATGAAGTTTGAAGAGCTTATTGCAAAGTTTTAGAACCAACAGCACTCAAACCTGAAGAAAAGCATAGAACTGTAAAACCACTTCAAGATTGGGGAAAGCAGAACCTACCACATCACGACTAGCAAGAGTAGCATGCATAGCAATATATCCTGCACCAACAATTTCCCTGGTCAGTCTTGATACCAAGAAGATCTCCCCATACCATATGTTTTACAAAAGGCTAATGCACATTTAGAGCAATTCAGATTTTGCACCAAGGAAAAAAAGTTGCTATGTAAGAAAGGAACCCCACCACTGTAGCGTCCCATAAGCTTGACCAAGCCAACACCATTGTGGGTGCTCTCTGCTTCAACATGTGCTGCATTGATTGCCCGTTGAGCCTCTTCCACTGCTGTATCAAACCCAAATGACTTGTCTATAATCTACAGCCATCAACCCACACCAAAAACAAAATTGAGACATTTGTGGTATTCACCATATTAGATGTCAATTTGCTTAGACAATATGGGTTGTTGAAATGTGGGATTAGGGTTATAATCTACTGAGGCCTGCACTCTTTTTAACACTCAGCATGCTAACTTCATCAGAAATCAATGTGATTGCAGAGAGGAACTCTCTCAAAAACATTTAAGACACAATTTCAGCACCTGGACTTTGCTGTTCACTTTATTTAAAGTACTGTTCTTTTAATATGATGCACAACCCAGTCTTTTTCCTGAAGCAAGCACATATATACATTCTACATTCTCAGTAGATTGAGAATGAACATGATCTTTCGAATGTTGGATTCCCAAGTTTATAACAGATCTGCCAAGTTGAAACCACAAGTAATAAAGTGCTAAATCTCAGATTGCACCAATGTGCACATCTGCTACTTACTTCAATGTCATTATCAATTGTCTTTGGAATACCTGCAACAACCACTTTCAAACCCCGTCTCTTACACTCCTGCAGTTTGAAAATGCACCAACATCCCACAAACATTAGTGATGAGTTTCAGAGTCTCTCTGTTCGGATGCATCACATGGACAAATTTGTGAGAGCCACAGCACAGTACAATGTGATTCATGACTTCACTAGCTTGATGTAGGTAACATCTCCTCGAGTGAAGGAAGGTGCTTTGAACAGGTTGCTGAGGACTTGCTTGTGAAACTAGGATACAAATTCTCCTGAGCAACCTTGATTGACATTGACACTAATCTATTGAAAGCAAAAGCCACTGTGCACCACAACAAAGAGGGAAAGAGCACATGCCTCATGAATCACATTTGCTCCTCTTTGAGTGCCATCACCCCCAATGATGTAGACCTGTGCATTGACAAAACATAGCAATTCTCAGTCAGTTTCTCCAAGGTGCTGGATTGTAGGTTTAGATAAGAGGTGTCCATCTGTAACACAACTAAAAAATGGCACAAATTTTTGTGAGAAACTGACTACCAGATAAACTTTTATGCCCAGAAGTTGCTGCTTTCACCTGATTGATACCACGGTCTTCAATGGAGTCAACAATCTTTGAAGTGTCATGGCCACCTCGTGAGGTGCCTAGGATAGTGCCTCCCCGCTTGTGAATATCATTTACAACCTTGGGGCTCAAATCAGTAGTGTTCTGTGAATAGAAGCCTCGATAACCTCCCTGCACAGCATGTGGACATCACTCATTCACTTTCTCCATTCCCTCATCCCTAGAGGAAAACTCAGAAAGAAAGACAACAGTATAGCTCTCAAACCAGTGTAGGACAATACATGTGATGTACAAATCTATTAAAACTCCAGAGCTGTTTTGAGGAGCAAATGCCACATCAGAAAGAGAACAAAGTTTAAAACTACAGAAGTCCAGAGTTCCCCATGTTATGCGTAGATGCACTTGGCCTCACACATCATGCCATGCACAAGTTCGTCTAAAGCATATGGATCACCTATTTATTCTTATATCATATGTAAAAGGTGTTCAGGTGGGAAGATGTTGCTCACATGAATACCATAGATTTCTCTCACATCATACTGAGTCCACAGCCCACAAACTATCTCACGAATGACAGTGTTAAGACCAGGGCACAAGCCTCCACAGGTTACTATGCACGCCCTCACTTCCTCTGACCTGAAGTATATCTGCAAGTCATGTAAACAGGAAAATCAGAGAGAGACATGACTACTAACATCACAGCCAGTACAACACTTCGAATGGACACAAATCTAGACCAATACTCTGCATGTCCAGAACTCAAGCTCTAAATTCACTCCTGGCATTCAGTACATGGTAGCTAAGGGCTATCAGCAAGCACCATGGTTTTCTGCAAAAAATTCTTCATGTCCAGAAAGTCAATATTAAGACCCTACTTTTCCTCTCTGCACACCAGAGTTAAGTTTTTTGGGCAAGCTGACACGAGAGAGGGACAGAGAGATAACCTTGTCTCGAGGTCCAGCTCGTCGAAAGTGAATACCATCTCCAGCTGTGTTCAAGTTCACAACCACCTGTTTGACACAGACCCTGCTTAGCCATATTCTGACAACCATGAAAAGAAACATAGCCTTACAAAAATCAACATAGTACCCATTCTACTGCTTCCACCAGTATTCCAGTTCCCATTCCTCTGTTAACAGTTGTAGATCTGAAAATAAAACTGCAATATCATGGTTAAGATTATCAGCCATCAGCTTTATGAATCCTACAACATGCTTCACTATTCTATGCTAAGGGAAAAGAAAAAGGTCGACTTACATCCTTTGCAACAACATCTGTGTTTTCCACAAAATATTGTCTGCATTACAAGCCAGCCCACCACACAAGCCTGTTGAAAAACATGGCAAAGAGAGCTCTACGAGGCTTGCAGACATCACCCAGTGAAGACAAAAATAATGAATGAAACAAAGAAAAACAAAAGAACCGAAACACTGGCATTCAATATGACAGTGTGCAGTCCACATCTTTTGGACCAATGAGTGTGTATCTCTTTGGCACTTCCTTTGACAAACTTTCTACATGTTGGCATGTTGTTGCTCTTGAATCCTCAACTCCTGCAAGGCATTAGGCAAGTGACATGTAAAATTTTCATTCCTTACCTCACAGCTGAGTAGGCAGGGTGGTGCTTCAAAGGATTGGCATATGTCTGCACATTGCACAGAGCAGATCAGCACATCAGGTTAGGGGAAACAACGGAAGGAAACTGAGAGCAAGCTATAAGAATATTTCAGTGATCGTCTGGATCTCAGATTCGAGCTCTGGTTCCTTTCCTGCATAAGGCATGCCAGACAGCTTGATAATCACATGAATCCCTGTGCAACATCACAGGGTCCATGGAGGTCCAGCTATCAAACTCATCAATAATAAGACTGCCTAGATCCGAGAACAAAGAAGCAACAAATGAGTTTTGAACCTGAAGCAAAGCGATGCAATGCAATAAGAAGCTGAAGATGGACCCTGCAGGAGGTCGGATCCTACAACCTAATAACAAAAACATCGCCAGGAAGAATGTCACGAAGGATACGGAAACTGGTTGGGAAAGAAACGAACCGGAAGATCAGGCAGCCAGTCCGTGAGATGAGGCACGTCTTCCAAAACCGCACCACCGGAGCCGGTTAAGATTTTTGCCGTTTCTACATTCACGGACATTTGCACCTCCTTCTTCCTAAGCTGTTTCTTGGACAAAGCCATTCCGGGAGCTGCTTGTATGCACAAGAAACGCTCATTCTTGAAGGAATCGTCACCAATGAATGAGGAGCTACTGCTGCTGATGAACCGAAGCTGATTCCTACTCGTACTTTTCCCTCTGCCCGCTCTCAAACCACTCTGATCTGAAGACGATGACATCAACAAACCACCACTACAGGTGGAATCTCGATGTTGTTGTCTCAACCCGGCAGCAGAAACCTCGGACACTATGCGGGAATTGAGACAAGGAGAAGAAGAAGAAGCCATGATGGCCCTTCGACAAGAAAGACTCTACCAAACTCTAGCGAAACACAAGCGACTGGTCGCAGATTATAGAGCAACAATAGAGAGACGTTTTCCTTACTTACCTACATGCGTCAGCAATGTGTAACAGTCGCTTGTTGTTGTTATTATTATTATTCTTCTTCTTCTATTACACGACGAGCTCACAATACCATATACTAAAATACATATGCTCCAAAAACACTGCGACAAACCGTCATTGCGACCACTGGCGACATCTCCACAAACTTGTAGCCTTTCTACGTACGCTGGGGCTTTTGGTCCCGACAAGGCCCCTGATCGGCGGCAGTGTTTTGTTCAAAAAGTTTTGGGTTTTGTAGCTAAAGTGGCGATCGTCCTCAGGAAAAATAATGCAAAAAGAAGTGGCGATCGACCTCAGGAAAAATAATGCAAAAAGAAGTGGCGATCATCCTCAAGAAGATTTAGCTAAATCTTTAATCATCCTTGTTGTATATTTTTGGCTAAACACTAAGAACTATGGCAAATATAGAAATATGGCGATTTTTAGAATACTTTTTCCTTATTTTTGGCGATTAACACCCTCTGTAGTAGCCACTTCATTTTCGATCTTTTTCTCTTTTTTCCGCGAAATTTCGTCCATTACAAAAAAGGCTAATGAGCGGTGTGTCGTCACACCTGTAACGCTCGTGAGTGGCTGCAGTGTTTTCTTTTTTCTCTTTTTTTTAATGAATTTTTTGTTTGTAGCCAAAGTGGTGATTATCCACAGGAAAGCTGATGTAAATGTAAAATGAAAGTGGCGATCATCCACAGGAAGATTTAGCCACCAAACAGAAAGGAAAGTAACTGGTCTTTAATCATCCATCCATGTTCTATATTATTGGTTACAAACTGAAAACCAAATATAGAAATGTGGCGTTTTGTAGGTGATTTCTGGCGATTAAAACCTTCCAAAACCGTTTCATTTTCTTTTTTTCTTTTT
>Ga0116231_10001896_pt1 | contig 43539 bp, 32 predicted proteins | sample S1TSphgellanicum_2_FD_89695 | JGI IMG/M metagenome (GOLD analysis project Ga0116231, IMG submission 89695) | Host-associated microbial communities from peat moss isolated from Minnesota, USA - S1T2_Fd - Sphagnum magellanicum MG | ecosystem: Host-associated > Plants > Peat moss > Unclassified... | reverse complement strand
TGTCAATATCAGAGTAGAACATTCAAACCCATTTTTTTGGAACAAGACATGAAAATGAAGAACTAGACTTGGGAAATGGAACTTGAAAGGCATGCTGAAATGCATTATGTTTCTTTGCTTTCTCTTTACATGTCAAAGCTTTATCCTTGTTTATGTTTCTCTCTATCCTCCTCAAGTAATGAAAATACCAGGATAGGTTGGCTGGTCACTGTCCATGTTGTTTGAATGTTCTACTCTGATATTGACACATCCCAGCATTAGGGTTAGGGTTAGGGTTTAGATTCAGAGATTTTACATAAAAAATTTGTCAAATTCCCTCCCCTCCTTTGGAAAGTTTCTTTTGTCCGTGGGACTTTGACGCCATCCAATGTGTAAGCTTTTGACTTAGTCCAAGCCTTAAGGTGGATTTTTTTAAGGAGACCATCACACAAACATTAATGTCAAATAGGTATGTCAAATGGGCTTGTAGCTTTTGTTTTCACACTTTGGGGCTTTCAACTAGTTGATTTTGGTGATTGGATTAGTATTTTTGTGAATGGGACTTAGTCAGTGGCGTATATAGTCCACACTTGTGGTTTCGTCATCAAGCCTACCAAGCCTAAGTGTTGGGTTCCAAAAAGACATCAAGCAAACAACCCAAGTGGTTGTTAGGTTTAAAGTTTAGACTAAAGGGGATTAAACAAGCAACTAGGCTACATTGCCTTTTATTATAGTGGTTAGAAAGTGTCCATCTCCAATGAGGAAGGAATGGGCTTCATAGCCTTAAGGATCAAAAGGACACCCCATTCACACTTCCTCAACAAACTTGACATTTTTACAATTCCTTTGAAACTGAAACAAGGGATGAGAGCTTTTATTTTTTGACCCTTTTATTTGATATATATATTTCCCACCATAGCAATCTTAATTTTAGTTTTTTTTTTTTTCAGGGTGGTGAAGTCACAATTAAAGTAGTTATATTTTTATTATGTCCAAAATTAGTATCATTCAAGTACCAAAATAAAAATAAAATTCTTTAATTGATGAACTATAAGAGAAATTTCTATGGTTTTTTCAAAAAACGGAAAGCAAGGAATTTGGATGTTTTCAATATAAAATGATGTTTAAGTTTTTTGCTAAAAAAAATATGTTGGGGATAGGAAAAACATGTTCCTTGCCATTACAAAGTGGTGACTAACTTTTAGCACAATATGTAATATAATATTACATGATAAGTTTATGTGTTGCAATTGTGACCAAGGAGAGAGATACCCAGTGGGTGCACTGACTAATGACAACCACAATGACTCAAGGTTGTTCATTGCACCTTGGAAAAGATCTCAAGGGCTTATTATTATGTTCAACAAATATAAAGCCATATTATTATGGAGTACTTAGCTTGGGGTGTGTAAGCAAAACCACATACCCTAATAATACCTTGGCCAATTTGACACTAATTATATTATTTCCATAAATGTTGAAATTATCAAAAATTATTTCTTGAAAATAAAAAAATATTGTGAAGGAAAAATAGTGAATATTTAGGAATTTTTCCTTTCAAAACCATTTTTTTGGGTATTTCATTAAATTGCAATGATAAAAATACTCAAAATTCAATATCTACCACAGCTGAGGTTAAATTTTTTCCAAATCACCTTCATTGAATCTTCATCTTGGAAGGCTTTCCAAGAATGTGACGAGAGATGCCCAAATTTTCGTATAATTTTTAGTATTGATTTAAAATAAAACTTTAATGAAAAATCATTCAATATTCAATGACTTCTCCACCGTAGGTGGAAACATTATGAAACCAACTCAATGCACCCATACTCTTCATAGGCTTTCAATAGTATGAAGAGTGTGAGGCGAGATGCTATGATTTGGGAGTTCTCAACGTGACAAACAAATAAAACAAACAAAATACCTTCAATTAGTGTGACCTATGTTGTTGGCACGAGTTTGAACTCATTACTCAACAAATTTCTTTTTTTTCAAAACTAAAATTTGCAGTTTTATGAATTTTCAATGCTGAAAGTAGCACACAATTCAATATCTCCCACATAGAACGGGTTTCAAAATTACAAAATCATCTCCATAAAATCGTTCTCATTATCAAATTTCTAACAAAATATCGGAGTTGCACCCCAATTCTCGTAAAAAAATTGTTTTCATTTTATTAAATTTTCAATGAAGAATTTGTTCAATTCAATAATTTTTGCATTATATGACGAAATATTATGAAATCACATGGATGCACATGTACTCATTGAAGGCTTTCCAATGATACCAAGACCATGATAAGGGGTGTTGCGATTTAAGAGATTTGAACGTGACAAACAAAACAAAACAAACAAACAAACAAACAAACTTAATAAATAAATGTGGTTTGGATAATGTATATAAATTTGATTATAAATGCAAATAAATTCATGAGAATATTTCATTCGATCTTATTAACAATGAGCAAGTTATCATGATCTTCATCATCAATTGCATGACATTTGGTCATTCATCCATAATTTCGATGGATGATTTTGATGCTAGTCCTAAATATATCTTTTGGCCTCTGATGGGTGCGCTCCGGATTACCTAATTTTCTTATTGGTTCACTTGTAAGGGCAAGACAACGGCCAGAAAATTAATTGGACATCTTTTACTTTTGAGGGTAAAGATGTCGAATTTTTCGGTCGGTCAGGCAAGGATTAGAAACTTTCTTTACTACCACTTTGCATGTCCGAGGTTAAAAAGGTAGTACTAAATGCCAGTTGCTCCGGAACCAATCAACCAATCGTATCCGTAATCTGATTGAGGAGAGAGAGGGAGTTCTGCAATAAGGCCGTATTTGGTGGGACTTATCACGTTCTCGGAAACCTATCCTATCACAAACAAGAGAGAACATGAGGCCGAGAACACTAAGGTAGTCTGCAACTGGCATACAGCACAACTCCATTGATCTGCATCAATATCTGTGAAACTTAGGGACTTAAAAAGTCTTGGAAGAAACACAGATAACCAATATTGCAATCAGAAAGTCTCCACTTCCAGACCTACAGCATTATCCAGGGCCATCGGATTATCCTGGGTCATTCTAGTGTCTCAACATCTATCTAGCTCAAGAATTCACAATGCTGTTGTTAAAACCATGACAAAAGACAAGACCCACCAGTCCAAAGCTACCAAGATATGAGAGAATCTTGTTTTGTACAGTCTCAGGATCTATCTAAATCAAGCATAGACAAAAGCAGTTCGTAAAACATGGCACACAAGGAGAGGAACTACTGAGGAAAAGCACTCTGCCAAACAATACTTGCTTAATTGTTTGGCAATCGCTATATCTAAAAGTTTGCACAAAAAACTGCACAAAACTTTTTAACAATGACTCTAGGATGATGTGACAGGATTGCACTGTGGTAGTAATTTGATGCCCACACTAAGTACTGAAATTTTACTGCAAAAATGTACATTTTTTTTTGGCTTCACTTTTCAAGATAAGAAAGGCCAAACTGCTGAAATGATCCACATGATGGAGGGAAATTTAGCTGGTTGGCTTGCAATGAGCTTGTCAACAATTCCACCACCTCTTCCAGCATGTACACATCATCTGCTTGTTGCAGCTGAGCCCACTTATCGATCAAACTGTCAAAACCCAGCAATGTTATAAGATAGAGAAATAACATCAACAACAGATAATTCAAGCAGAGAAAATTATTGCATTTGAGCTGGTGCATAGATTCCATGTTGAGGAAAGAGCACCAAGTTGATCAGAAAAAAAATTGGCCCCAGGCACAGATTTCTCACCTCAACTCCTCTGTTCCAAAGGTGCTGCAGTCACAATACATGAACTTAACCACAGGCTTCAAAGTTGCATGTAGCACTTGCTCTTTGAGACTGCTGGAATACTCTGTGCTCAAAGATTGTGTAATCTCAAGCTGCATATCCAACACCGGTGATGCTTGGTGGGTTTCCATTGTCTCAGATGCAGCTTCACATTTGGTCAACCACTGTTTGTTGCACGCACCAGAACAGACCCATGAATCATGGTTCAAAAGCACAAGTTGTAAAAGAGGGGCCCTTGTTTTGAAGCCACGCACCACATACCGATATGAAGAATTGCCTTCACTGTTGCTGAGCAGTTCATGAGTGAACACTCTCTCCAGTGTATGCTGCCTGACAGATGAAAAAGAGAGACATGTCAGAAACAAAGCAAATCCAGGTGAGGATGAGGCTCAAGCAGCCCAAAAACAAACATACAGAAATACCATAGTAAAAAGCAAAGGACTCAGGCTAACCCAAGACCCATTGAAACCAAGAACCAAGTCAGATGTTGAAAAGGCACTCTCTGATAAATTCTAAACTAACTATGGAGCATTTGAACACAGTAGCCAAGTGTGTTGTAAGGCATAGTTTCCCACCAACACATTAAGAAAGTAACCTAACTGGTTGGGTCTGAAGCTGCCTGCTAATCAAGAATGGGATCTTAATCTGTCTGAGTTGTAGTCACAGTTGCAAACTTCTCCATACTTACAATTGATAAAATTGAGACATGACGTGATCATAAATTAATAGAGATTTCAGATATGACAACATATCAGAAAAAAGGAAAAGAAAAACCAAACCCTAAAGAACAGAGAAAAAAAAATAAAGGAAAAAAAAACTAAGGTGGGTCTGAACAACAGCAACAGCATGACCTAGTAACAGTTGAACCCTACAATCACTTGCAAAATGGTCAATAGTCCTAGCCAACAGGGTATAGGCTTGCTGTTACTTCCATATATCATACTTGTGCTCTTGTCCAAAACATGCATTATGTTTTCTTCTACCATAAAATTATGCCACAAATTCAATCTTCATGGGCATTGCCCAAATAGATCGTCCACAGTGGACACATAGTCTGACAGACAACCTGAAGACCTAGTGGACAACCTATGGTCAGCAAGGTTGACAGAGCTTTAAGACAAACCTGAAGACATTCAGTGAACTGCTGCAAATGTCATGGCTTGAAATCTGACATTTAAAAAGATGCACCCCTTTCTCTGCATGTTCTTGAGTATCCCTTGAATGTGCACCCACCAGGTATGAGCAAAAATTGCAGAAGAAGGGCTCCCAATTAGAAACTTCAGGTGGCCCTCCTGGTCCAGTCATGAACCCATTACCAAGGCTTTCAGACCCAGTCCTTGTCTCTAGCAATCCATTACTGAGATCTGTGGGGTCATTGCTTGACCTGCAACAGGAAATGGGGAAGTCACTGTCACCATGCTGGTCTTCAACAGTACTGCATTCACAAGCTTGATGAGTAGAAATTGCCAGATCTTTACAACCATGCTGTACAGTTACAGAACACTGCATTGAAACCTCTGAATCCTTCACTCTTGCGTTAGCTTCACTTTCCCTGCTATGACCAAAGGGTTCTTCTCTACAGCCAGCCAGTTCCTCTGTGTAACCACTGTTCATGTGAACATCACTGCATAGCACTGCACCCAAGTTCTCTTGATCCTTTTCTAACAGTATGTCCTTTGTGCACAAAGTCCTCCCTCCAACCCAATCTTCATTTTCCAGAATGTTGCAGCAGTCTCGAGGCTCACAGAAATGTCTTTGCATGAAAGAGGTCTCTGTACATCTACTTACATGGTGATCTTCTGCAATCCTCAACTCTTCAAGTTTCTCCAAGTCCTGCCCATTTTTCACAAAGGCCACTTTGCTAGCTGAATTGAGATCCAAGTCTTCAATCTTGTCTTCTTTCAAACCTGAGCTTAAGCAACCATTTGCAGATCCATGGCAGTCCCCACCATTATCTTGAAGTGCATTCTTGTCAAACTTATCCTCCACAATGTCATTGTGGTGCACAATGCAAGTTGTGGATGCCACAAGACATGTCCCTTCTGATAGTGTGAGCGATTGTTGGAACTGTGCAATAAGAGACTCTGTCTTCGTTCCAAATGATGCACAACAACAATTACCATACCAATGATCTGCTAATTCCCGCCAGTCTGCCGATGGGAGCTCCATAATCCTCCTATGAGAATCCCACAAATCAATAAGAATTGGTGCACATTCAAAGCCCCCTATTGCAACAGTCTGGGGGTCCATAGACATTGATGATCAAGCAATGAACCAGGTCAGGCTTTGTTTCAGACCTAAACCATACAGTGTAACACACTTGGACACAAACACTGAGAACAAACCTTGACAATTCCCAGCATTCTGAAAGCATGCATCCTGGAGATCTTGACCAGAATTTGCATTCCACAAGAGCTATGTGTGTACCTGAAAGGAGCTTTTGTGAGCTTAGATGAACAGTTTTTGCAATGGAACCCGGTATTTTCTCTTGATTCTAGCGCTTGTGCATCTGTGGATCCATGGTGGAGGAAATTTCGCAAAAAATTAATCATTTATAGCTAAAGAGAGCAGTCAACCAGAAATTCTCCACAATGTGCAGCTAACAAAACAGATTTGGAAGGTTCCAACACTGAGACAGCAAGCCAGAATCAGAAACCAAAAATGCTATTACGAAGATGAAGGGTTTACGTTTAGACAGGAAAGAGAGAGATAAGAGCGTACCGCGATCCAAAGAGAATGGAATCGAGTCCTTCCCGTAGCGGAGAACATCGTCCTTTGCCGCATTCTCCACGGGAGGCTCGCCGGAAGCCAAGCCCAGAAGCGCATGAAAATAGGTGTTGAGAGAAAGCAATCCTATTTTGACCTCGATGTGGTCCTCGCGAGTCCAGAAAAACAAAGGAGCGGAATGGTCAAGGAGACAAGCAGGCAGAGGAACCAGAAGCCGGATCCACGTGCCGTCGTCCGCTGATTTCCAGCGACACAAAACAGAAGGAAGCGGCGACGAGGACGCGGGAGTACGATGAAGAGTTGCAACGAAGTTCAGGCAATGGTAGAGAGGACAAACATGGGAGCTGAACAAGAAAAGACGCAAGCATTCCAAATTGGGCAACGCCTCGCAAGCATATCTCCACGAGCTCTTCCTTGTCCCTTCTCCTATTGCCATTTCCATCACTGCTTGCTCGACAAATACATTGCAGTCATGGAATCCTCGAACATCAAAGCCTTTCCGCATGTAACCAAACGCGAGGAGCTCGCTGGGGTGGAGATCTCAAAACCCTAACCCTAAAACTAAAACCCTAACGAAACCGTAAACCATTTTGCGAGGATTTATTTTTTCTTGTACTTTACTTGGGTAAAATAATTTTTTAAATCGTTTAAAAGAATTTTAAAAACTCTGCATGAAAATAATAATTGTAATAATACATATATTTGGAAATGTGGGATTTTGAGGAATCGAACCTCGAACCTATTGCCAATGGGACCTATAATGGGACCTATATTGTTAAATTATAAATACTTCAAATTAATTGATATTTGTTGAAATTGTTGAAAATTGAAAATCCATTGGGTACTATTTATTACAAATGCACAACTTCAAACTGTTGAAATTTTGCAAAAATTTAATTTAAAACTGTCAAACCTAAATTTTAAAAATAATTAAATAAATAAATATTCAGCAAAGAAATGCTGAACTTCAGTGGTAGTTAGTTAGGGTTCCATAAGTTGTCCTAGATTGGATAGTGTGGCAGAATAGTCCTCCCAAACTAGAATTTGTTTTAGCTCATTTACAAATGAAAAAGTATGAAAAGATGTTTTTTTTTCAAATTTAAATTAAATTTTTTAATAATTTTCCAACACTATATTCACAAGAAAATATTGAATGATACCTTTCCCACCTATTTTGTATCCCATTTCTTTTTAATTAAATTTGATAATCATGAATAGAAGGTACTCTCCAAATACATTTTTTTAAACCTTTTTTTTTTCCCCCATTAAAAACACCCCTATAGTGAGTGTTGGACGTCTCAACATCATCTTATTTTCATGTTAGGTTTTACTTTTACATTATTTATATTTCATTCACTTAATATTTTGGAACTATGAGATACTTGATTTAAAGTTTTAAAGTATTCTATATTGTAAAGGACGTCGGGATGAGAAATGAAGCTTCCCCTGAATCCGTCCGGTCGTCCATCCCGTCATCCCTCTGTCCATCCTCACACTTAAGTGGAGATAACATTTGCATGGGATGATGACTTTGTTTGTGCATATGAAATTAGGGAAAATCAAATTTGTAAGTGGGATGGATGTTCACCTCTTATGAGGAGGAAGCTAAAAACTCATGCAGATTTATGTTTTTATTCATCTTGATTCTCTTTCTTTTATTTTTTATTTTTCCAATTTCTATAGTCAAGTTCCTTACGGAAATGCACTTGTGTATGGTATGCAAGCCCCCTTTTTTTTTTGTGCTAAAATTTGCACAAGTGCCAAAACCCTCTCTTTTTTTTTCTTTTTTTCTTTTTTTTTGGGTTGCATACTCTTAGTTTTTGGGGGAATTTTTTTTTTCAAATTTCCAAAAAAGAAGAATTGCCACATTTTGATTTGGACTTTAGTTTGGGGGGTTTTTTTTTAATCTTATTTTTTTCACTTTTTGGACAAGTCCTAAAATTTTTTGTCACCATTCAATACTCTTGGGGTGTTCACAATTTGATGCAGCATCAAAAAAATTGATGGAAAAGAAAAAAGAAAAAAGATCGTTAATATGTTAAGTAAACGCTCCGCTGTGGGCCTTATCAGAATAAGGGCTTTTGCCCGGTCCCAGGGCTCGGGCTTACCACCCACGTGCGGTACCCATTTAGGTTCGGTTTAGGTTTGGAGATGAAGGATAGCGTTTCTGAACGAGGTTTCACGTTTACGACAGTACACGCAGTTAGGTTTGGGTTAGGTTAGATTTAGGCTTGGTAGTGGAAGGACAGCGCTTCAGGAGAGCAAGAAGGAGGAAGGCGGCCAAGAGAGAAGCTCTCTTGCACAATCTTTACCCCGAGCTCGCTCTCTTGCTCGCGCTCTTGTGTCGCGCGACGTGAGCTTGTCACCATGGTAGGGTTTCTTCTTGTGGCTTTTGCAGATCACGTCCACATTTTTTTTGTTTTTCGAAGCTCTCCAGTTCCTGCTTTTACATTGATGCAAGCGGTGGTTGTATATGCGAAGAAACGATGTGATATGTTGCTCCCTTTCTACCCTTATTGCAGGCTCCCAAGAAGGGCACTCTCAAGTCCGCCATCCCACAAGCTGTGGAGAAGAAAAAGGTGTGTATGTGTGATTTTGTGGTTCCAGAGAATGGTAGCATGGTTTGTAAGAGGCTGTTTTTGACAGGAGCGGGTGTTTGGACTCGTGGTTGTTTCTTTCTCGGTGTTTCGATGCAGTAAATGACTGATTAACTGACTGACTGACTGATATGCAGGCACCCGAGAAGGTTGCCAAAGTAGCCAACCCTTTGTTTGAGAAACGGCCTAAACAGTTCGGTATCGGAGGAGCTCTTCCTCCTAAGAGGGATCTACACAGATTTGTGAAGTGGCCCAAGTATGTGAGAATACAGAGACAACGCCGGGTTCTAAACCAGCGCCTCAAGGTTCCGCCTGCGCTCAACCAATTTACAAAAACCCTGGACAAAAATCTTGGTGGGTGTCTTTTCCTTGGAGCTCTGTTTCTCTGTCTCGTCTCTCGCACTTTCTTCTTTTTTCAGTGGACTAGGGTGAGTATTCGAGCTTGCACTATCATCTGCATCTTAGTATTTGTTGAAAGCAAGGGACTGAAATGATGCAATAAGCAGCAACCAGCTTGTTCAAGTTGCTGTTGAAGTACCGGCCAGAGGACAAAGCTGCCAAGAAGGAGCGCCTTCTCAACAAGGCGAAGGCTGAGAACGAGGGTAAAACAGTAGAGACCAAGAAGCCGGTTGTTGTGAAGTATGGACTCAATCATGTGACCTACCTGATTGAACAGGTTTTGCACCCTTGCTATCACCGGCACACCTAGTCCTGATTTTCTGTATGCAATTCAAAGGTTCTGGCTTTAGAAGATGTCAAGTCAGATTTCCTATTAGATGTGCTTTTCACTACCATTGCAGAGTACAGTGTCCTGATGGAGAATTGTTGGATGTCGATGAACAGGGGAAGGCGCAGTTAGTTGTGATAGCGCATGATGTGGACCCAATTGAGCTTGTTGTCTGGCTTCCAGCTCTCTGCCGGAAGATGGGAGTTCCATATGCCATTGTGAAGGGAAAATCACGTCTTGGTTCTGTAAGCTACTGTAAACTCTTTTCTCTTTTTCTTTGCTAGCAGGCAACAACAATCTGGTGCCAATGCCAATGCAAGAACTTGCAACTAAGCAAATAGTGCTAATAATACATGATGTAGGGTTGGACTGAGATGATTTTTTCTGCCTCTGCAGATTGTGCACAGCAGAACTGCAACAGCATTGTGTTTGACATCAGTGAAAAATGAAGACAAGCATGACTTTTCAAAGATAGTAGAGGCTGTGAAGGTTTGTCATTGTTGTCCCTTGCTCTTGTGTTTTGAATGCTTTCTCTCTTGTCTTTGAAGAGAAACCTGCTTTGTAAGCTCTTTTGCTTTGTATGATCTACCCAGGCTAGATGTGTTTCTCCATTTGGTCAACAATAGACCAACCACTTTGTCACCAAAGACACCTTTGATGGTTTAAAGTGTTGATTTTGTTTTGTTTTATCTCCTTTTACATGCCAGCATGACAGTACAATGCTGAAAACAACATTTCCTGCTGTTTGATTTCTCATAATGGTGCTTCTATCCTTATGGAACAAGGTCTTGTAGGAGGTTGTCCTGCCAATGTAGAGGATGCATATTGAGTGCACTTGGTGATGTTGGTTGTGATTGTACACAGGCCAACTTCAATGACCGGTTTGATGAGTTCCGCCGGCAATGGGGTGGGGGTATCATGGGAGTGAAGTCTCAGGCTAAGACTAAAGCTAGAGAGCGTGTTATTGCTAAGGAAGCATCCCAGCGTTTGGCATAGAGTATCACACCGCAGCTTTGATTGGTATTTGTCTGTTCGCTGTTCAACATTTACTGTTCAAAGACAGGGATCATTGTGTTTGAGGTTTGCTTCACTGGCCTCTCTGTGGTTCTCAACTGGTTATTGTGCTAAGTCTGATGCTGATAAACAATTTTTCAAGGCTGGGAAATGCATTTTGGAAACCTGTTTAAACTCCTGAGTATGGTTTTATTAGTTGACCACTGTGTGATGATGTCTTGTTTGTTGGATTTGCCCTACTGCTGACAATAGCTCGAATTTTGATTCCAAATTCATCTGGTTGGTTGGTTCATCAAGAGGGATTTGTTGAGGTACGATGCCTAGCCCATGGTCCATGTGGCAAATTTGTCTTAGTTTTCTTTGCTTATTGCTTGCATGGGTTGTTGTCCATTTCTTTCAGCAGCTGTGTGGTCAGCTGATGTAAATAACCTTGGAGGACAATGTTCAAATATGGGAACTACAACTGGACAATTGGCATTTCTTTGATGAATATTTATTTATCTTATGAAGCAGACTGAGGCAGTTTCAGAATTTCAACAATTGAGGAATAAGGATGCAAAGTACACCTTGTGTTATGTATGTGTAATAGTAATCCAATGTATGTGACCCTTGATTTTCAAAAAAATTGGTAAATATTAATACTTGTTTTTCTTTTGTTTTGGGATTGACCTTTTGTGAATTATTTTGTGCTGAACATCAGTAGGAGGTAGAGGATTGATTTGGCCCTATTTTATGGTCGTAAAACAGATACCTATCCTCTGTGAAACCACATTACAATGTGTGTTCAATGTGACATGCCCCACCAGTGTGAAAAAAGCATGAACCCTATGAAGGGGATATATGCAGGCAATGTATGCGGTTTAATTTGTATGAGGCAACTCTCTAATTGGGTTGAATTTAGGGTTCAATAGAAGACCTAGTAAAAGGCCTTGCTGTATACAAAAGACCAGATGACTTAAGTTTTGTCTTTCCCAGATTCTCCCAGTGGTGTATATATGTTTTGGTTGTTGCAAAGTTTGCCTAAATGTCATTCCTCTCTTTGGTTTCTTTACTTTTTCATTTTTTGTAGGGTATTTTGTTTTCTAGCCTTTTTTCGCTTTCTATGTTAATTAGTTTTTTAAAGGTCTATTGTTATTCTTTTCAATTTAAAGCTTGCTATGTTGAGTTTACATCTAAATAATGCATCGGATGATGTGTGGCATGTACATCAAGTGGGATGCACAAAATAGGTGATTAGCATCAACTTCCTGGATACAGAGACGAAGGAAAAGAGTTGCATTATTTTGTCATTAGGGGTGTAAGCAACACATATTACATAGACGGTTAAACCCTTAACCATCTGATGGTTACCCATTTGAGTTTACCCATCATAGATGGTCAAACCCTTGAACCCTTAATCTCCTAAAATTGCATCATTCCTTAATCTCTCGGCTAAATGCAACAAATTGCTTTGGATGGTAACAATGAGGCATCACTTCAAGCAACCACTTTGATGACTGGAGGACATGTCAACCTTCTGAGAGATCAAATTTGCCCTTGCTGCCTCCTCCACTTGCTTAACCCAATGCTAGATATCACTTGAAATTCTGCAAGTGGATGGACATCATGTGGTACAATATAAATGCAATGGCAAACTGCCAAGAAGTATAAAAAGTAACACAAAATAGCACTAGTTCAAGGATGGGTATTTGCACAAGAGAGACAGGGAAAAAAACACTCAGGGCATGAATTCATAATGCACAAGAGAGACAGAGAAGATCATTTGGGGAGGGGGAAATGCTGCATGGATTGTGTGTATCACCAATTCCGAATATAATTTGATTTTGCTCAAAGTTGCAAGAAAATGCATGTACCTATATGATCCTTCAACATAACATGATGAATTGTTGAATGACAAATTGTGAGCAATTTTTTCAGAATTCTCAGAGCATATGGTGTACTGGGAAATCGGAAGATTAGGGTTGCAAATGAGGGAGAAGAGAGAGAGACACCTGCTTATCAAGGTTGCAGTCTGCATTTCCACACTGAAATTGTTTCACGGAGTAAGATAATCAGACTTGTGGATGCATCCATAAACCCTAAACCCTACCAAATCCACTCTTTGAAAACTTAGAGCCAACAACTTCCTCTTCCTGAGGGCGGCAGCATCGCACAAGATCTTGTTTAAGACCTCAAACGCAGATGGGCGATGTGGTCACACAAGTGGCCACCATAAGCCACCTCCTCAACAAGGCATGGATTAGTTTACTCCTTAAACCTTAATCATTTTAATCCCCAAACCAAGGGAGGGTTAAATGGAACAAAAGTATCCAGTGTTACAAATTTTCACATTTTTATGAAAAAATAAATTGGAACTTTCTAGGGAAATTTTTATTATAAATTAGAAAAAAAAATTGCTAGATTTTTGGAAATATTTTTAAGCAAAAAATTTTTATTTTTTTTATTTTTTTAAAACCCAATATTCTATAACACTTAAAAATTGTGGATGCTTGAAATGTTTCAAAGGGAAGGAAATAATTAATAGAGTGAATACTATATCAAAATATTTGTGGCAAGTTAAGTAAAGCCATCGACCATGGGCTTTTATCACATAGTAAGGGCTTATGTGAAGTGAAGTCGCCTCTGATTCTGGTAAAGCTTACCAGTTTAAAGCCAATGGCAAAAGGCCATATCATGCATAGAGAACGCAGAGGTGCAATGGTGTGGCTATGAGAACAATGGGGAGCGAGCTTTATAATTTTTGTGAAGCTTGTGAAGAGATAGCCAGGCTTTATGAAAATTGTAACGCCCATGCACGAAATGGACCCCAAAAAAAAATCTTGTAAAAAAGCTAGATTTTTTACAAGTCCAAAAAACTGTCAAAATTCCAGAAAATTAGAAGATTGCCTAAACTCATAGATTTCAACAATTCAATATTCCAGCAAAAAAAATAATAATAATAATAATTGTCAAAAATGGGCAGCATTTAAGAAATATGTAAAAAGAATAATAAGCTCAATGCTATAAAACATCCTGGGCATGGCTAGTCTGCCCGGAAGAGCTGTCCGAAAGGAAAATGTCCATGACGGGCAGTTCAATAATACTGGCAAAATAGCCATGCCCAGGCGATGTTCCATGGTGCGAAAAGGGCTCCATTATTTTCCTCCGGAACCTTCATCTTTGTAGGTACCTTGATTGCACCTCTCCAAGGTTCTTTGTGTTTCAAATTTGAGGGATCCGTCTTACCGAAGCATAAGGTACTTATTTTTCAAAAAGATAAGGTATTTCACACTTTTGTAAGGTACCTTCTTTTTGGGAAAAAGGGTACCTTACACTTTAGTAAGGTACCTTGGTTTTGGGAAAAAGGGTACCTTACACTTTAGTAAGGTACCTTCATTTTGGGAAAAAGGGTACCTTACACCTTTAGTAAGGTACCTTCATTTTGGGAAAAAGGGTACCTTACTAAAGTGTAAGGTACCTTCGTTTTGGAAAAGCCTGCCTACGTTCCTCTTTTGCAAGATTATTGAAATTTTAAAATGTTCTTTACATTGGAGAAGGAACCCCTTTTGGGCTCTTCCTAGATTTTTGAGGGCCCAGCCAAAGGCCCTAGATATATAGGCTGGGGCCCTTAAATCAAAATTAAATCCAGGAAGAATCTCAAAGGGGCTCCTTACCCTATATACAGATTTTTTTAACTCTCCTGTCTTTTTTTTTGTTTTGCACAGCACTGATTTTGCAAATCAAGGGCACACGAAAAACTTGAGAAATAATTTTTTTAATAAGATAAATAGCATGCCATGAAACATCCCAGGCATGGAAGAGCTGTCCAAAAAGAAACTTTCCATGACGGGCAGCTTGGTACGGGCAGTAGTTGCCATGCCCATGCCAATAGCAATGGCCATGCTTAGGGGGATGTTCCATGCAATTCTTCCTTTTGAAGAGAACCTTGGGGCCAAGTTCAAAAGTTGGGTTTGGTTCCATGTACACACTACACACACTCCCAAATGCTAGAGAGAGTGTATAGGTGTAGGGTAACATATCACCTTGAGGGGGGATTCATAAGTTTTAGCCCCTATGAGAGTGAAAGGGGTGTAAATTTGTGAAGCACCAAAGGTGGTCCCCATTAGTTTGCATAAAGCATTTTGGAAAAAAATTTAAGAATGTTCACCTACTTTGCCAATCTAGAGAGTGCATTACATTGTACCAATGTTGTGCATGTATATAGTTTAGAACTTACACTCCATGTGAGTGTAAATCTTTTCAAAAATTTATGCATCAAGTAAGTGTATGTGTAGCATCACAAAATGTGTAAGGGTAATTAATAAACTTGAAATGTGTAAGTGTAAGGTTGTGGAAATAATTTTTGACCATGTAAAAATAATGCAAGTGTAAGTGTAAATCACTTACACTTACACACCGTGTAAAACAAAACAAAACACAAATTTTAAAAATGAAGATGCCAAAACATGCAAACTTTGATTAAATTGATTAGTCGAATGATTACATCAATTTTAGTTTCTAATGTGATCATAGAATTGGCACATTCATAAAAGTAACAACAAGGGATAAGAGTTTAATCAAACCTAAAAAAGCTCCATGTGTAGAATGAACAAAACACTACCAAAATCATGGATACATGTCCCAATTTTGCACACAATCCTCTACATGATCCTCAACCTCATTAGAAAACTCGACATCCAACAAATCTAGTATCTCCTCCTTGGCCTTTCCAAACTCATCAACATCTTGAGGTCCATTCTTAGCCTCAAATCCAATAGTGGGATCATCGTGCCAATTCTTGATTAGAATAACTAAGAGATACAAGTTCTTTGAACCAAGTCAACAATGACAAAGACATGTGAGAATGCCCATAATAGAAAATACTCTCTTTGTCCCAATCTGACTACCGAAAAGGCTTAAAATTATTCTAGCTAAAAAAACAATTGTTGGAAATTGCCCTTCATGTTTTGACCACCAAAGAAGAGGGTCTTTCGATTCTTCCAAAGGCACATCAAATGTGCAAAAACATGACAATTCCCATTGAACTTACATTTACATGCATAATCTTCAAATAAATTGGTTTGAAGATTACACACAAGGAAACAAATCAACTCATAATGTTTTGCAAATAAGTAAAAGAAACAACGCATACTTGTTCAAAACAAGTTTCATTTTCAGACACTCCCACTCGAAAAACAACATTAGTATTGCGCATAGTTTCTTGCACAATAGTTGAAGAAGCATTGGAACATCCATGGTGTTTTTGGTACAAAGTCTTGAAGGTAGGGAGGAGAAATTGTTTATCGTATGCAGCAGTAATATTAATAGCAAATGAATGACCAACATAATCTCCCATTAGTTTCAAGTCTTTAAACCAAGGATCCAACATAAAAAGAACCATATTGTGAGCTTTAAAAAGTTTGAAACAATCCATGAAATCAAGGAAGGGCTTCAAAACATGAGCTACTTGCTTTCGCATGTAGGCACCAATTTTTTTCACCTTGGTGCACATGTCCATCTCCTTAATGGCATCAACATCAACTTGCAACTATTATATCTCTTTGGTAAGTTTCACATACAACTTGATTGTAGTAGCAAGATCATTTGATAATAGCCAATACCCACAGTGTTGATTGATTGCACATGTAATCATAATAAGGGAAGTGCATCACAAATTGCCTCAATAATTGCCCAAGTTTGTGCTGAAGGAGTCATGTTTGCTAAAGTCTATATTTGACAACCATAGCACACGATAACGGTAGACCTTTAGGCCAAGCATTGCTGAAACATAGCAACCTTGGATGCAAAATGCGTTTTCACTCGAGTTGTTAGTTTGCATTCCGGCAAACCAAATTCTAGGCATGTCTACTTCCATTTCTTTACACCAAGTCTTTGGAAATATTGTCATCATTTGTTGTATATTGAGTTGCCTTGCTCATAACATGTCCAAAACATGCACCATCAAAAGGGACAAGCAAACTTAATGCCTCACATGAAATTACATATTTTAAAGCTATGATCATGCTTACTAAGTTGGTGCCCTCGTCTTTCACATAACACAAAACCTTAGAAATGGAACCAAACTTCTCAAGCATGGCCTTTAATTGCTTTGCCAACCCTTGTCCAATAATGTCATTGGCCTCAAAAAGGCCTATTATAACATGATGCGGTTTCCAATATGACGATAAAAAATTCACAACAAAGGCAAAAATATCATGTTGCCCCCTACTCATCCATAGATCAAATGTTGTTGTAATGGTAGGTGTGACATTAGGCAAAGGCTGAACACGCAAATTTAAATGGCGTGCAACCATGGCTAGAAAGATTTCTTTGGACAATGTTTTATGAGAAAGGAAAACCATTTTGGGATCCAACTTCAAAGTTAACTTGCACCTCCACACATTTCCACATGTGCTTAAGGGGAAAACCCTTTTGTCATATGTAACACCAAGTCCTCTATAAATAACTTTGATTTTCATTTTTTTTCTTATAAAAAATTTTGCTCCTAAAAAATGTAGAAATTGGACTTGGTGCTACTTTGGAACATTTTTTGGCTAACTGGATAGTCCTACAACCCTCATCACCCACTACATGTGACCCTAAAATGTTGTTTGCAGTAACAAGTTGTTCAACATATGCAGTTACAAGTTCAAAATGTTCATATTCAACATGCATTTTCATGGAACCTATCCCAAAAAAGGTGTTCTATGCAATGATTCTCGTCCTCCTTTTTGTCTTAAACTTTTCAATCAAAGCAAAAGGGACAATGTGAGGAAAACAAATGCTACATCTCAATTGTTGCACTTGATCACAAGTGGGGAAATCCCCATTGTTTGTAACAAAAAAAGTTTAAAGAACAAACTTAGGACTATAACTAGCCCAAAATTTGGCTTGTTGGTGTAAAAATATTAAAGATTTTGTTTGATCGAAGTCCTTAATATTTGAAATAAAGGTGTTCATGGTAACATTTATAGATGAAAAAGTTGATCTTCTACATGGAGTGCTAATAGGACTATTTGTAGTCAAAGATTGTACTTGCATATTATCTCCTTGAGAGGGTAGCGAGCTTAAAGTCTTTAGGCCCACATAGTTTTCTTGTTGTCCTGCCATACCTAAAACATTGCAATAAAAAAGGAATAAAATTGCTTATCCCAATCTTTTGCAATTGCTTTCAATCAAATGCAAACATATTAAATGAAAATATAAAATAAAACTCACTTGAAAAAGTTTTTGTTGTTGGAACTTTGATTATTATTGTAAATTTTCACTATTATTGTAAGAAATCATTGATGCTACATGTTGGAAGAAATCATTCTTATTGCTTAATATTACAAGAAATCATTGTTACTGCCTATAATAAAAAATCGTTAATGTTATGTGTTCACAAAAAAATTTGTTGTTGTTGTTGTTACATGTTATAAGAAATCATTGTTGTTGTTGTTGTTACCTATATAAAATGCATCAAGTCATGCCAAACATGAGTTTGAAAAACATCTATCATTGTTGTATTACATATTAGAGCTTGAACAATACTTCGTGTAAGTTCTTTAAAATCCAATCTTACATGTTGTGAATAACATCATAGCATTAACTACTTATTACAAAATGAATCATAAAATCAACACCAATAATGTTGTACACATTGAACATCAAAATTGAAACCATCACCATCCATTAACATTAAAATTACCTTTGTAGTTGAAAATAAGTGAAAGCATTAAACCATTTTGGAATCTCTTCAACACTCTCTGCACCCATTTGTAAATCAAAGAGTTACATAAAGATGTAAGGGGCATAATCTAAAAAGAATCTTGTGATACAATTTTTTTAAAATCTATGTTATAAAGGTGCAAAATTTCACACAAAAAATATGGTTGAATAAGAGCTCAAAAAGTTGTGTGAGAGCTCAAAGTGCAAAGCTTAGAACATCAAAATGTCAAACCTCTAACAAAATTCCTTGGACTCTTACTTAACCCACTTAGTTCGAAAGCTTTGATGCAAAACTTAAAGCGCACAACTTTGATTCAAAGTTCAAGGCGTAGAGATATAGAGTGCAAAACTCTAACATAAAGCTTAAAGCATCAAACTCCAAAGCATCAAATTTTGACATAAAGCTTTAGAATGCAAAGCTCCAATGTGTAAAACTTTGACACAAGATTCATAATGCATAGCTTTGACACACATTTTAAGCAAGACCACAAGGGGGTACATGAGGGTTTCTTCACTTAAAATGGAAGGATGTGATGGCAATGTGAGCTCTTTAACCTTCACCACTCCAAAAGTTCATTGTTCCAACTTCCTTCACACAAGAAAGTACAAAAGGAAAGCATGACCACAAGATAACCAAGAAGGTTTAGGCTTCCTACACATAAGAAAAGGACAAAGGGGAGCAAGACAACAAGATGATTGGTCAAGGTTTGTGACCTTGTTCACCTAAAGAAAACATTGATTAAGGTTGATCATCAATCAAACTTTGACCTCGGACCTTTGAGCTTCCTACATAAAAGAAAAGACAAAAGGGAGCAAGACAACAAGACACAAGACAACCAAGAAATAGAAGAAAAATGTAGAAAATAAAATCAATAGGAGCCCTACATCAAGGTTCATGGTTTTGTTTACTTGAAGAAAACATTGACTATGTGCCCCTTCGAGCTTTGCTACATTAACTTTGTCGCTTTGAATACTTGCACACAAAAAATGACAAAGGGGAGCAAAGGTATGCACAACACTAACCATTACAAGCATGGGAACACCATCGTGAAAACAAAGAAACATGAATGGATCATGATCACAAGGGGGTACATAAACATTTTGTTCATTTGGAGACAACACTCAAAAAGAAGGTGGCAATTTGCAAAGCGATGGTGCAAAACATAAACAAAATAGGGAGCTACGCAAACAAGTAGCTCCCCCAATTACAAACCCTAATCTATTTACACAGAAATTACACGATTTAAAAATTTTACACAAGGTTGTGTAAGTACATATTTTTGTATTTTACACGGCCTGCATGTAAGTATAAATATAAATATATATATACACACTAGGCATGTAAATGTAAGTACCCAAAAAATGTCATGTAAATGTAAATGACATACATTTACACATATTTTATATGTGTATATACGGTTATTAGCACTTACATGCACAACATTAGTACAAACCCATGCCTAGGAATGTTCATGGGATTAAGCCCACTCTAAATATTAAATAGTTTTTTTTTGATGAATTATTGTCAATTTTTTACATTAAAAAAACCCTAGTTATTGTTACAAAGGAAAAAAGGTCGAGCATTTCACTTTTCATTGTTGAAAAACATTTTATGGTGGCTAGGATGGGCCAAGAAATGTTCTCACTAAAACCCATCATCACCACCTTACTTGTTGTGGATGTTGTCACATTACAGGAACAAGGATTGTTGATTTGGTCAAATGGCCACATCTTGGCCATTGAATAGGCCCATTCAGAATGACCCAAGATCCCTTGTCACGAATAGAATTCCCACTTTGTGTGTAGGATCTCATCATAACTTCTTTCAAGCTTGTTTTCTCTTTTGCCAAGTGATTGTCTTGTGTGATGGTGTGTCATGAATTTGATTTTAAGTTTTATTTTCCTTTCACCTAATTGCCAACATGTAAGGTTTCAATGCACAAAGTGTTATATTGTGCACATTGTGCAAGGTTTTATAATCCAACTCGTGATTCGATCATTAGTGCATCACTTTCATATTAAGTCCTTGCTCCATTGCAATTGTTGCATTCAACAATCCAATTGGCCCAAAGGAGTACTTGTTTAACTTGCAAGTTTTTTTATACCCATTATGTTTTGTTGTGGAGCTTAAAAAAAAGTTTATCATTCATAATTTTGACATTTCATTGAAACTTGAAGGATTATGAAAAATTTGGTGTTTGTGAAACTAATGATCATTGAATGGTGCAATGGAGTTAAAAGTTACAATTGCCACAATTGTACATGTTTTTTCCACCTATTGTGTTATTTGTAGGGCTTTGTTTATGTGTAAAATGGAGGTGAGTAAGAATGTTAATTTCAAATGGTAATAATTTCTTGTCATATTATCATTTTTCACAATTTCCATTAGATTTTGTGCAAGGTGTTAAATAATCAAAAGTTATTGTGTAATTACAAGTCATATGTTAAGCTATATGATTTGTTGAACTACACAAGTCATCGAGCTTACACAATTTTCTAAAATATAAGTGAATAACACGCACATCCATTTCCCTTTGATTTCCAAGTTTTTTTAAAAATTTGTAAACATATGAAGAATGAATGTAGGCCAAATGGGAGGTATGTGATCCATAAATGGCTTTGGGTGTGATTATTTTTAACTAGAGATTAGCAAATTGAATTTCCCTACCAAGTATGTGTTTTGCATTTCAAGTTCATTGCAATTCAACTAGGGGTTAACAAGTTCAACCTTCCTTCTGGAATTGTTGTTTTAAAAAATAAATTGGCATTTGAATTATGTTGCAATTCAACTAGGGGCGGCTATCAAGCTTGAATGTCCCTCCTTGTTTTTTTTTTTTCATTTTAATTATGTTGTGTATATATGCAATGTGCATGGTGGAGATTTTGCATATCATATCTACCACCATGGTTGAATCTTTAATAATATCTAGAATGAAAAGTTGAGAAAAAAATTCAAAATGAACATTGTTGGAAAAGTTGAAAATCAAGGTCCCAACTTATACTAAACCATAGTTATCTAAAACATTACATTACCCTTGTAAATTGGAAAAATATGAATGCCCCTTTTGTATTTACTCTTCATTGCCAATATTATAGAATATTAAAGTGGGACTATGAAAGCTCGTTTATTAGAAAAATAAAATAAAATCCACAAAAATTGTTGAATGTGAGTGGTGGTATGGTAAATGAATGATCTTTCAATTACTTTTAGTTAAATGGTTTTCTTTGACCCATTTGGTTTTCATCTTGTGTTTATCCAAACTTTGAAATTTTCAAAGTTTAATCCTTTCACAATGCCATCACAAGCTCCCATAGTCCTATAAGTTCAAATATTTTTATTCCAAAAGCAACATTGTTGTTGTGAATGGGCCTCTTGTCATACTTGTTTGCAATGTAACTTCATCATCTCATGGTCCTTTAGCATCTTCCCCTCCCTTGTTTTCTCCATGTAATTCCAATTCTTCAAATTTAGTACTAGATCATGAAAATCTTATGAACGATAATGCTCCCACCCATGAAGTAGTTCCAACTAATGATTAGTCCAAGCCATGAGTTAAGAAATGGAATTATGATGCCATTAAAATTTCAAGACTTTGGACTGCAAAACTCCATGGTAAGAATTGTGTCTAGTGTTAAATGTAGCTTGCATATTGCCAAATGCATGATTTGTAGTGAAGTGGAAGGGTTATGCATCGAGAGGTTATGCATGCAACAAGAATGAAGGTTGCCCATTATGTTGCTTTGAATTATGATAAGGTATTTACACTTGACAACCAATCTTGGTTGTTTGTTCACTATTATGTGATGGAAAATTGGGTAAGAATACTGATTCTCATTTCTTTGGATTGGGTGGTAGAAGGATCATGGTCTAATAATTTGACAAAGTTTTATGAACTATTGAATGTCATTCATCTTGATTGCTAGCAAGGCATGTTCAAGTTCACAATGATGTTGAATGCAATAACATGTATGGTGTTGCCTTTTGACATTCAACTTTTAACTAGAATGTGTTGTCTTGTGATAGTATCTTGGATGCTAGTCTTTAGCTTCTTCTTTAAATATATTGGTTAAATTGGCCATGCACAAGAATTAAGTAATGGAAAGGAACACATCACAAATATTGTTATGATCACTAATCACAAACTTCCAATATCATGAAATTTCAATAGTTTTCATGCAAAAATTGTAAAATAATATATCTGTGCAAAATCCATGGGCTTCAAAATGTAAAAATGGTGCCAAAAAAAACATTTTAGTTTGATATAAATGATGTGATATTTCTACTTGTGATGTGTTGATATGAAGTATGTACGATTTACATTTTAACTAGATCCATACAATTATTGTGATGTAATTTTGCATAAAATTATGTGATTTTTGTGCAAACCTATGAAAACCAGATTTCACACAAAATTTGCATGAACTTGTGAAACTTTGCAATTTTGTGATGTAGGTGTTTTGTGAGCTTACTAGGCCTATTTTTGCAAAACCAAAAACTTGAATGTTTATGTTTTTATTTTTGATAAATTCATTGGTTGCTTGCATGTTCTCCACAATCCATTTGTAATGATTTTTCTTTGCATGGTTTTTTGAAGGTATAAATATATGTTAACTTGGTTTGCTTTTGTAGGTCACTTGTGCTAGAAAGGTAAATTTTTAAAGTTGGATTCCTTTGCAAATGCTTGTAAAATTTGATGTTCATTTATTTGTTCAACGTTTTTAGTTTTTTTTGCATATGTGAATCCATAAATAGACTTTTTAATTGTCATAAATAATAAAATTTGGCACATTGAGTAATAGCTAATTTTTTTTTAAAAAATAATCTTCACCTAAAAAATCTCATGTGTTATAGGATTATAGCTAGAAAGCTTTAATTATTTTTCAATGATAGTTAGATGTTAACATCTTTTAAATATTAAAAAAAAAACACCCTAAGAATTTGAAGGACAACTATATTGAGATAAACAATGTAACAATGGGACTAGCCAAAGCTCCCACATAATTGTCTTTTAGCTAGTTCAACATGGAATGATCTTCACAAGTAGCCCCATTAATTGCTTTGCAAAAATGAGAAAAAAACATTGATACAAAGAGATTTTATCCAAAATGCCTTATGTACAAAGTTTAATGAAAAATTAAAAACCAAGGATTGCATAGGAACAAAGATCAACAAATAATTGAAACTAATATATAAATATAAACTTCAGCCCAGTTATTAACATTTTTATAAAAATTAACTTACCAACTTAAAAAAGAACCTGACCCTATTTTCAAGAATGTTTTTCCACTGTTTTGGATCTAACTAAAGGCTAGTTTCAGGATTCAATTCTTGTGCCTTTAAATTCCAACAAAATGGATGCTAGCTTGATTTTGTTTTGGGTCACAAAAACCTGACCTTGAACACTGGATTTAACCCTGGTTCCACGGTCGTGCTTTTATTATTTCTTAGAGAATCTCCAGTGGTGCTCAGTATGCAAACCCTGCAAAATTATTTTTCACATCCAAGTTTAGTTATTTACTTTTTTTTACGAACCCCACCCATAAAACTGAAACTTCGACAGCAAAATAGGTGGGCGACTACTAATAGCAAACCAGCTGGACCAATCATTATGATGGATAAATCAGAAATACTCTGCAGCAGTCGTATCATAACTATTACACTCATTTCTGCAGGTGCACAGGATTGTTGTGCCTTTTACCAGCCACTGCAAATTATGCAGGTAAAATAAGCCAATACTATTTTCCGGAGCCAAACCGGCAATTTTTTACTTTTCTTCATCCAATTTACTATGCACGATCACATACTGAGCACCGCTGGAGATGCTCTTAACCCTTTTTTTTTTGGGCACACCCTTGGTTTTGCAAAATCAAAACACGGGCAGAAAAAACACGGGCAGAATTCAAGAAATATATAATAAGAATAATAATATAACGGCATTGGCCATGAAACAGCACGGGCAATGGCCATTCCATTGTGTCGAACTGCCCGTCCTGAAAAAAATTCTGTGCATGAGGACAAATTTCTGGGCGAACGAACTCAAAAAGTTTCCTCTTGGACAGACAGCTCTTCCGGGCAGACAGACTGGCCATGCCCGGGATGTTCCATTCCTTCTGGTTGACGTTCAATCACGGTTCCACACTGGGAGATGGATGATATCCGGAAATGACGGATGAGGAAAAGTGCGACGAAGAGGTCCTAGAATGTCATCGGAATGCGAAAGGGATGATATCCAGAAGTAACGGACGAGGAAAGTGCCAGGAGGTCAACGATAGGGGTGAGAAATGGATGATATCCGTAAAAAACGGATGAGAAAAGTGCGACGAGATCATAAAATGATCGGGGTGAGAGACGGATGATATTCGGATATAGCAGAAGAGGAAAGTGCGTGCGAGGAGGTCATAGATCGGGGGTGAGAAATGGATGACATCCAGAAATAACGGACGACGAAAGCGCGAGGAGGTTATGGATCGGCGTGCGAAATGGACGATATTCGGAATTACGGATGATAAAAGTACGACGAGGTCATAGATCGGGGTGAGAGATGGATGATACCAGACGTAGCAGAAGAGAAACGTGCGTGCGAGGAGGTCATAGATCGGGGGTGAGAAATGGATGATATCCGGAAATAACGGATGAGGAAAGTGCGACGAGATCATCATCGACCCGGAGGGGGCGGGTGCAAAAGGGCGGGGAAAGCCAGGAAGGCGGAGCGGGGCGATGGCGGAGGAGGCGGAGGAAGAAGAGAGCAACGTGCTGCTGCTGCTGCTGCTGCTGTTGCAGGTAGCGATTGATGATGATCATCGTGGTCCCACCACTTTTCCCTACACCACGCAGATCTCGATTCTCTTACAGCTCGCATCGTCACCCACAGCAGTTGACAAAAACCAAAAAAGTTTCTTTAAAAAGGAATGTAGGAAACGGAAACTATCCAATCCAGAATTGCCCTCCCCCTCCCCCCCCATCCGCCCCGCTCGCCATGCGCTCCGCGACTTTGAATTTATATTGGAGGATGCTCTTCACGTGCACTCAGCAATCACGGCAACAAAGAAAGAAACAAAGAAAGGGGGAAAAAAAGAGGAAGGAACTTGGAAGGAAGGGAGGAAGGAAGGAAGAACCAATTCAAGAAAGAAAGCCGGAGGGAGAGAAATTGAAATCCCGCATTGTATACTGCCTAGATTGTCGCTACATTTCTGTTGCGCATTTCCTGCTCCTCCTGATCTCTAGATCCCTTACTAGCTCATGTGCTGCATTTCTCGTTATGAGCTCTCAGAACTGCAGACAGAGAGAAAGAGAGAGAGAAACGCCGAGAGACAGAGATCGGCTTACAGACAAACAGAAAGACAGCCAGACAGACAGAACTGTGAATGCGGGAGTGAGGAGCAACATCTCATGAGGAGTGTGACAGTGAACAGGAAGGTACAGTAGTACTCATAGGGGCGGCGGACTCAGAAGCTGAGAAACAGTGCGAGAAACAACAGCCGTTAGGAGCGAAAGAAGAAGCCCGAACAATCATGTCGAAGACGGTGACAAACTGGTTTGCGCGCAGCACGGGAAGCAAATCCCTAGCTAGAGAATCCACCACCAGCCTGAGCGGTACAAAGTGCAGTAGCGTGCATCCGCAAGAGACGAAAGAGAGAGATGCGCTACTCGGAAACAACACAAGCAGCACCGGAATCAGCAACGGCATTGTTGATCTGAAAGCTTTGGAGAAACCTGAGGTTGTTGCATCTGCGGACGTCGCCAGCTCCTGTGATTCTGAAGAGGAAGAAGAAGAAGGAGATCAGGAGGAGGAGGAGGAAGCAGCAACAAATCAAGAGTTTCCGCATTTGGAACTAGGACCTCAGGTGCCGCTCAAGGAGCAGCTGGAGAAAGACAAGGAAGATGAGAGCCTGAGGAGATGGAAGGAGCAGCTACTAGGATCCGCGAGCCTGGACGACGCGGCTGCGGCGGCCGGCGGGGACGGAGGATTCTCGGAGCCTGAGGTGAAAGTCTTGAGGTTAGGGATTGCAGCAAGAGGGAGAGAAGAGCTCGAGTTGCCTCTCCCTCTCACCACCAACGCCCGGGGTCACACTTTCTCTCTCAAGGAAGGCTCTCATTACCAGCTCAAGTTCGTCTTCACCGTCAGGAACAACATCGTCCCGGGCCTCACCTGCATCAACACTGTGTGGAAAGCCGGCATCGTCGTCGACCAGACACGTTCTATGCTCGGGACCTTCGCTCCTCAACAACAACCCTATATCCATGTTATGGCACAGCAGGTGACTCCTTCCGGTGCCTTGGCAAGAGGTCCTTACAGTGCCAGGACGAGGTTCATTGATGACGATGGCACGGTGTACTTGGATATGAACTATTCCTTTGAAATCCGCAAGGATTGGTAGCAAACATTGCCCCCCCTTTCCATCTTCAGCATAGATCCTTGAAGCGACAATTCCTTACTTCAGAGCAATTGTTTGACGCATTCCATAGCTACCCATAACCATTGTTTGCTGGATTGAAGTGCCATACCCATCACCATTGTTTGCTGGAGTGGAGTGCCATACCCATCACCATTCTGTGCTGGAGTGGATTGCCACCATTCCCTTCATCATTTCAGCTCTGGCCTTGAAGAAGATAGGAGCAGGAGGAGGTACGTAGAAGATTTGGATTGTGTAGCAGTTCAGCCATGTCCACTTCAGTTGTGAAGTCTCTTCTTCTTCTGCCAATCCCCAAATCACAAGAAGGATGTGGATGTACACTTGCCTGACTTGCAATTCCAAGAGCATTGGGGAAAAACCATCTCTCAACATGCGCTCTCATGAAGCTTCCAGAGGAGAAGTGGCAGTCAGTAGAGCTTTGCTTTCTTCAAAGTTCTGGTATATTTTTGCCAGAAGATTTGTTTAGGTTATATTTTTTAGGCTTAATTGCTTTAGACAGATTCTTTTTCACAGAAGTTTGTTTGCAGGAGGGATCTGGAATTTGTTCCATACTCTAGACTTTGCTAATCTGGAGCTGAGAGCTTTTTAGAGGTAGGAGGAAACCATAGTCAGAAAAAATAGAAGCATTTCATATGCAAACAGGAATTGGAGGAGATCATGAAGAACATACTGTCAAGCCCTGTTTTAGATCTCAGATTTCAGCAAATTTTTGGTGGTGATCAGTGTTTACTAGCATGTGTGATTTATTGCATGCATTAATGTGGAACACATTTGTGCACAGTGGTTGAGCTCTTTGCTATTCATGGATTTTTGTGTGAGTTCTGTTTGTCACAGTGGTCTCCTGGCTGAGTCATCACATTTGTCTTTGAGGGTGAAGTCATTCAGCATGAAAGATTTTCTTTCCCTTGTTCTTTCTTGCAGTACTCACTGAAGCATCATTTGACCATTTCTTCTTGGTTCTCCCCATTGTTATCGACACCATGTCCTTTCAAGTTCTGTACTTTTGAGTGCCACACATTTGTTGTATGCCTTTGTTGCTTAATTTGATATCAATATTACTAGCCCACAAGAGCTCTGTGTGTTGAAAGGTTATCCTGTGTAAACAAATCATCTTGCCATGCCTTCACTTTCTGCAGTGCCAATGGATTGGATTCTGGTTTCTGAAGATTTCTCTATGACCCTGCTAGATGCTTTGGGCTTCTTCACCAGAAGTTGCTGACAGACATTCCTGTGCAAAAGAATTGACTGGGGTTGTTCTTCAAGTTCATGCATTTTGCAGTAAAAGTGGCTTCACACTCTTTTTTCTCAGTGATTTGTATTTCTTCGTGTTTCCTCAATGGAGAGAGTATTGAGAGTATTGTGAAGGTGATCACAATTAAACTGTTCGGGTTATATAATTGTGGCAGTATTTTCCAGAGAACTCAGGTAGATTCTGTGTTTCTTCCTGCCTTTTAAGCAATTTGCTGCTGATGATTGAGGCCACTTGCTAACATCTTGAGTGCTAGCCAATATCATGACCAAGTCTTCTTGTTGCTTCTGGAGATCCAACACCGACTCAAGACACAGATTTTTGTAATCTAGTTTTGCCTGAAATCTTTAGCAGATTGTTATATTCTCAGTCTACACCCATCGATGGGAGTTGATGAAATTCTTGGGGGATTCTGTGGCAGCTGTCACTATTCTTCACAATGAAGAAGGTAGTTTCATACTTTGTGAGTGTTATGACTGCACTCCTGGTGATAGATTTGGTTCTGCTGGAACTAACACACCAGTTTTCTTCAACATGTAATGTTGAAGTTTTCTTTACAATCTCACAGATATCTTTTGCTCCCTTCAATAGAGATGGAAAGCTAAACTTCTACCCAGTACAAATCTGGTTTGGTTGTTGAGGGGAGATGGATTTTTTTGAACCGTTTTGATCTTATTGGTTTTTGCTTGGTTGCAGGGAACAGTTTTCCTGATCAGAAGCAGTACAAATCTGGTTTGGTTGTTGTGGGGAGATGCATTTTTTGAACTAGTTTGATCCTATTGGCTTTTGCTTGGTTGCAGAAACAGTTGTCCTGATGAGAAGAGACTGTATTGTCATGTGGTTTAGGTGTGTAATGAGCAATAATGAATTCAGAAACAGGATTAAATTGTTTTGTTAAGGAAGATTACCAGGCCTTTTTCTTCAGAAGACACAAAACCAAGCTGCATGATTCCACCCATGCAGGGCGCAAGAAGGGTGCCAAAAGACAAGCCTCAAAATCCACTGGACAGAGCTCATTGAACAATTTTTTGCATCATTGGATGTGCAAACTGGAGGGTTACAAATGTTCTTTGAGTGTCAGAAGTAAAAGGACACACAAAACACAGGAAGATGAGGAATTGCTTCAAATTATTTGAAAAAATTAGCTCTAAACTTTCCAGTTCCATATCTTCCTCATTTTTCATTCGCAAAGATGCAATGATCAAAAGATTTTAAGCTCGAAATCTTAATCTGTTTTAATTCACCCATCACTGAACACTGAAACCCCTTACACCAACCACCCCATATCTTCCCCATACCTTTACTGAATTGAGAAATGTTTGCAAGGTTGGAAGCACTAGGTGGAGGGCTACAAATGCTCTTTAAGCTTCACCCCATATCTTCCCCATCCCTTTACCAAATTGAAAAATATTTGGAACATTGGAAGCACTAGGTGGAGGGCTACAAATATTCTTCAAGCTTCAGAAACAGAGGAACAACATCTGAGGGTTCAACCTCCTTTGAGTTCTTAGGTGTTCAGTCACCGGCCTATCTACCCTTTTTCTTTTGCAGAGACAGCTCCAAATATGTGGGTTTGCTTTCAGCCGAAGTTGCTCTTGATAAAACCTCAAGTGACAAGGAAAGTCAGAGAAGCCACGATTGGAGTATTCCAACACTGGAATTGAGAACAAAGATGCTGGTGTCAACACACTTGAAATTTTTGGAACCGAAAGGCTCATCAAGTTCCGATTATCAAATTCTCTCGAAGGAGAAAGGAGAGAGAGAGAGAGATGAGGAAGAGGAGGAGGACCCAAGTGCCACCAACCAATACCAGGGGCAAATGGGTAGCAAAGGCATCAAGGCATGGTTCTTGGTCCCACAAATTTCAGATGTATCATCATGTGCAAAGGCAATCCTTAGGAGCTGACATTTTTTTTGGGTGCCCATCAAGTCTTTGAGTAGCAATTCTTTTGTGTATGAGTTTGTCCTGCATTATAAAGTTAGGAATGAAATGTGAGATTCTTTGCAGTTCCCATGCTTTTTGGGCTGGTTGTCGAACAATATATAAGCATATGTATCAACCATCCATTCGTTACCTACCTAGTAGCCACCAAGTGTCTAACTTACCTACCTACCTCGACAATTAAAACTCACATTTCCTACCTACTTACTTAATGCTAATTATTACTTATCCACTTACATTGGTAGTTAACAAGGTAATGTTAAGTGGAAGTACAAGGGTTTAGGTAACTAAGTTAGATCAAGTTTTTGGCCAAAGTGAACTAGCGGCCACCAATGCACTAGTTGGCCATTCTGTCCACTAGATGGGTTGCATTTTTTCATTCGGTGTCATATGGGTTTCATCACAGTCCATTTCTTTTCGCTCCTAACCATTGTAATTATTAATTTTTGGTTTGTTCTTCGTTGTTTTTTCCTTGGACTTGACCTCACACATAACTACCCTACTCACCTTCCTACTTTCATAAATATTGTACCAACCTTGGTACCTTACTAATTATCCCTTATTGACATAGCTATCTTAATAACTAGTTACCCTACTGACTTAACTATTATATTAACTACCTACCCTACTAACCTAACTGCCCTATTAACTACATACTCTATTGACCTAACCATTATATTAACTACCTACTCTATAGACCTAACCATTATATTAACTACCTACCCTATTGACTTAGTTACATTAATATTTATCAACCTGATATACACAACAACCTTACTAACATAAGTACTTTACAAACCTAGTCACCTTGATAAAGTAACTTGTTTCTTACGTACTAACTTGCTTATCTACCTAACTACCTTGCTAATGTAACTTTCTTCCTACTTATTAACTTACTTACTTACACGCCTACCTATTCTAATAACTTATCTACTTTGTTCTTTGAACTTCTTTTCTACTTACTAACTTGCCTACTAACCCAACTACCTACCTATATAACTATTTTCTTGCCTATGCACCCACCTTCTTACCTACCACTATGTTCACCTACCTACCTATGTTTTTTACATAGCCAAATACTTAACTAATTATCTATTCACTTTTTCCACCCCTCCCCCAGCCCCTCTAATCCTACTTATCAATTTATTAAGGTTTGCCTTAGTTCATGGATGATGAACATAGGTCCCCATATGTAATTATTACAACCAATTTATAGTGGAAACAATGTCATAATTGCAGTCATTTTGGTTTAATTAATGCATATTTTATTAAATTTTGTCTACCTAATTTATTTATAGAATGGACATTACAATACATCTTTCCATGTAAGTATTATAAGTATGTACTATTGGATTATGGTTTAGGTTTAAAGTTGGAACACATAAATTAGTTAGCAAAAATTTCACAAATCTATAGTAATTAACCTAAACTAGGCTAAATTTGGGGGTGGGGAAATTTTAGGTTTAGACATATGTGAAATAATACAATTTCATTCTATATCTTTTTCAAAGAGAGTGGAAAAAATTAGTTTGGAGAGATCACACAAAAGTAAGAAACATATTTACTCTTTTAGTTTTTTACAAAATTTATTTGATTTTTAATTTTTTTTTTTCAATTAGTAAATCTTTTTAGCTTAAAATATTAAAAATTTGGTTTCTAAATTTTTTCCTATGTTTATTTTATTTTATTTTATTTGCATTATATAATTTGTGTACTTTGTATAATTTTTTGGGTTTAAGGCATATATCATTAGGATTTTTTTCCTTAAGGTTTGTATAGTTAGGGTTGTAATAAGGCTTATGACAAAATATCATTTGGATTTTCAAGGTTATGCTTTATGATTTAATGTTTAGAAATTTGGTTCATATATATTAAGGCTTAAGGTTTATACTCTAGACTTTGCTCATTGTGTTGGTTTTTTATCTTATCACTTGTTTAGATTATAACATAATTATGAATATCCTTTGTTTCTATGTTCCATAATTAAGTTCAATATTTCATAACCCACTTTTGTTTAAATGTAATACCCGTACCATATTGTGATAATTCATTAACCATGAAACATACAAATATATTTTAAACATTTGATTTCCCACCAATGCATCATGAAATTCATGTTTTCAAAATTATTTATTCATTTTATAATATGATTTAACATATATAAAAATGATCATAATGCAAAATTGGTCACATTGATGATACAAAGGGTTAGGGCTTAATGTGAAATTTACTACTTAATGTTAAAATTATGGTTTAGGTTTACAATTTGGGACATATTTATTAATTGACTTTTTAAAAAAAGTCTATAATAATTAAAATAAATCTAAGGTGCATTTTGGGGGAATTTTTAAAGCTTAAGCATATGTAAAACAATGCAATGTCATTTTATATTTTTTAAAAGAAAATGCAAGAACTTAACTTGGAAATATTACCAAATGGAAATATTACATACCTTCTTTTGTGTTTTAATACAAAATTTATTTAATTATTCAAAAAATTACAACCAAAATTCTAGTTGGTGAAAACAAATACATGTGCAGGTATTGCAAAATTATATGAATACCTAGCCCTAAATGTAATACCCATATTCAAGTTCGTTTCGATATGACCCATAGGTGATTTAAGTAACATGAGATGCAAACCCAGCCCTAAATGCAATACCCACATGTAAGGTTATTTTGAAATAATCAATATGTAGTTTGGGTGGCCTTTCAATGAAAACCAAAACTTATATGTAATATTTATATGCAAGTTCATTTTGAAATAATCCATAGGTGATTTAAACAACCTTAAGTGAATAATCAACCCTAAATGCAATACTCACATGTAAAGTCATTTCAGAATAAGTGGTTTGAGTACCCAAAATATGTCTTTTTATATACCTAATTTAATTTTATGACAATTAATTATCATGAATAATTATTTAAAATACTGATTTGAATAACTTATCAACATAAAAAATCTAATTAAGATAATAAATTAAATATCAAGTTTTAGATCTAAATTTTAATTATCTGATTAATTAAAGTTCAACTAAATAATATGTTAATTAATATTAAGAAATAAATAATTGTTTAAATATGAGAATCAATCATTTACATTATTTGAAATATTTTTTTAATAATTCCTTAATTATGACATTATTTATTAATACTTAAACTAGATTACTATGTCATATGAGTTCCATAAATATTACAATGGAAACCTATATGTAGGTATTGCAATGGATGTAAAAAAAACCCATAACTATTATGAAACCTATATGTGAGTATTACATATTGAAATGGCCTTCTAGAAATTATAATACAAAGGATGTAGGTATTACACAATGTTCATTTTGATATTTGTAAACCTTAAACAAATTAATGTTATTTATTCATATAGGCCTATTTAAATGTTGATTCTTACATTTAAAGTAATAAGAAGATTATGAAAAAGAAGACATATACTTAACCATATATTCATGAAACAAGTGTGATTAAAGGAAAATATTATATTGATAAAAAATGTAAAAATATGGGTGGATCAAAAAATGTTAAAAAACCCAATGAAAAAAAGAAGTTTTCTATCAAAGGACCAAAGTTCAAAAATTGGGTAGTTGAAAAAATGAAAGGGTTGAAAAAACCTAATTAGTTATATAAAGTGGAAACCTTAAACCATATCATTATCAATAATTTTGTGTTTAGTTCGGTAAGTAGCTGTTGCATTTGTAGCCTTTGTTGCATGACGAATAATGTATAAATGGTGACATTACATTTCAACCTGAACAACATTTGTAACAAATTTTTCTTTTGTTTATGTCTTAAACCTTATAAACATTAAAAAATCACCAAATTACACATAAAAGTTCAAAAAATAGAATGCAATTATTACAAAACATAAAATCACATAATTATATGTAACTCCTGCAAACTTTAACTATTTTTAGGTATTGCATTAAAAAAAATTCGATAAAAAAAATCCTGCAGCTTCCATCATATGATGGAAGTTGCAGATATAATTAAATTTTTAAAAAATTGTATAATTTTTTTATTTGCATTTAATCTAATTTATGTAAATTCTAAAACAATATAACCCACCATTTTTCAATCGAAATTCCCAATATGTATTGGGAGTGATCTCATCATTTGAATTGTAAACTATCACCATTGTCAACTTTAAGCCACATAAATTGTTTGATTCATTAATTCTCAATTCTAATGGAATAACATTTTGCTCCATAGGTCTCAAATCTCATGGAGCAACATTTTGTTCCCCAAGTTTCGATTATAATGGATCAACATTTTGCCTCCCAATTATTTGTTATGATGAAGCAACATTTTACTTCTGAACTTCCAAATCACCACCTTTTAAAAATCTCCTTCCTCTAGCCATTACATATTTTAACATTAAAAAAAAACACCATTTCATTGTTAATTTTCAATTCTAATGAACTAGACCAAAAGGACTAGAGAAAAAGAAAAAGAAAAAAAGAAAGAAAACAACGATAACTTACTGCCATCACCTTCTTCACAACACCACCACCATAGAAAAAGGCGATGACATTATTGTCGTCACCTTCTTCCTAGCAAAACCATTGAAAAAATTTATAATAGTTGTCATCACCTTTTTTTACAACAAAGCCATCAAAGAAGGTGACAAAAATTGTTGTTGTTTTCTATTACTTTTCAAACATAGAGAAGAAGGCGATGACAACAAGGTCATTTTAACACCACCACAAAATAAGGTGAAGAAGAAAGTGATGGTAATAGCTACCATCACCTTCTTCTTTTCTTCAACACCACCTTAGAAAAAGGCGACGGTAGTTACTTGCATCACCTTCTTCTTTTCTATAACACCACCACAAAAGAAGGTGACGGCAACAATTATCATTGCCATTGTCGTCATATTTTTCTTCGTTGCAACACAACTAGAAAAAAAGTGATGATAACAAGTTGTCATCACCTTCTTCTTCTTCGCTACAACATTAACACAAAAAAAGATAGGGGGGAGGTAGGTAGGAGGGGAAAATTTTGGGACAATAACAAGCTTGTTGTCGTTGCCTTGTTCGCAACAAAAAACAAAAGAAAAAAAAAAAGGCAATGGCATGCTTGTGTCATTACTTTCTTCGCTTTCAATAAAAACAAAAACTGAAAGAAAAAGATGATGACATCTTCTTCTTCTCAAGTAGAAGAAAAGAAAAAAAAACACAGAGAGAAAAAAAATCATAGAGAAGAAAAAAATGTAGAGAAAGGAGGGAACTTACCTTTCTTTTCTCAATTTTGCATTTGGGATGAAGTGCTCCTTTTGCCTTCTCCTCTCCACGTTCTTCAATGTTGAGCACTCCACCTTCCTCAAGCCTTGTGTCTCACATTTCCTCGAAGGTTTGTGCTACTCAAGCTTGGGAGCTTTTTCAAGCTTTGGAGATGGAGTGAGCAGGAAATGAGGTGATGGAGGTAGGAGGGGGAAGGTAGGATGGAGGTAAGAGGGGAAAATTTTGAGGCAGAAAAGAAACATCCCTGGGCAAGGGAAAAGGATGTGCTTTTGGTTCATCCCCAAAACTGCTTGAACAGCTTGAATGGGTGCACTGGTGGCTGCTGGTTCACTCCACCCCAAGTTTCCACAAGATGGTGGGTGGGACATGTAAGACCCTTTGCATTTTGTGATAGTGCAACTTGAAGGCGCCTTATATCTTCTAATGAACCATCAAAATCAATCAAGCATTTTGCTTTTTGATTACTTTTTAAAAAAACCGTGAGACCCAATGAGGACCCATCTGGTACCCCAGGTATCACAATAGAATTTTCAAATTAAAAAAAAAAAAAGATTGTCGCATTGTACACCATGCAACATCCTTGGGCTGGGGCGAGTTCCCAAAATAATAGGCCGGGGGCTGTTATTTTGGCCAAGGGACCCTTATTTCAGGAACGACCCAACCCTAGGGCCTTACCCTACACATAGGTAATCCAAGAGAGAGAGAGAGAGAGACTCAGCTGGTGTAATCTTTCCAAGAACAATTGAAGAGAAATAGGTATCTATTGGGAGGGAAGAGAAGAGAAGAGAAGAGGAGAGGAGAGGAGAGAAAGAGAAAAAAATCAAACCCAACTTAGGCTAGCCTACCCCAAGCCAAAACTTGGAAAGGAAATCCACAAAAAGAGAAGCAACAGTACAAGCCTACTACTACTACTGACAAAAGACATGTCCTCCCCACCCACCATCAAAAGACTTTCACCAAAACCTTACTTCCTGGACAGTGGAGAGTGACCAAACTCCTCCCCCCTCCCCCCAAAGAACTGTGTCCCTTCTTGCAATAAATGTAGGCATCAACTGGTAGAAACGGCCATGTTTGAATGTTTGGTGATTTGTCAGTGAACAGTGCACAGCTTGAACCATGTTAGAAGACGTGATTCATACGTGCCTTTGGAGGTGAGGTGAGGTGAGATGAGATGAGGTCGGTGGGTGGTCCCCATGTAAGAGACTTTAACTTGATTGACTGACTCCATGAGCTTTTCTGCCATAATCAAGTTTCTGTCTGGTCCTTGTTATTTTCCATGAAACTCTGAGTTTCAGGTGATTTGTTTGCAGGAAGTTTTTTTTTTGCTTATGTAGTCCAGAACAAAATAGAACAAAACTGAAACCGAAAGGGGTTCTTTTTGGCTTGTTCAGATCATTCAGAATACCTCTAATTCCCTCACCTTTATACCCTAGAAAGACCTAAAAAGGAAGAGTGTGTTTTGAATGTTGGTAGGCTTGTTAGAAGTGTGTGCATTAGAGAAAGGCATCAGCTGTTGCTGCTGCTGGTTTTTTATACAAATGGTGTCGTTCTCTGCATTGATGCTTCACATATTACACAATTTTAGGCCAGTAGTGATTGTCTGAACTGTTGGCCTTGAAAATCTATCACCCAAATTATCCAAGTTCAAAAAACACACTCCTTAGTCAAAGAAACAGAAGATCTGTTAAATGCTCTGGGATTGATTCCCCTCTTTTGAGTTCAAATCTGAGTTTCATTGCTTCCAATTTTCAGGATTAGCTTTCCTTTCTCTCTACCAACCCTTTCAAACTACAACTGCAGAAACAGAGTAAACATTTTTGTTTCTGGAGTGCAGTAAACAAATGAAACAACCCAACTCTGCAATGCCTTTTTGTTTTGGAAAACCCTGAATCTCTGTTCTGAAAGAATGAATACAAAAGTCCATAGTCTCTGATATTTGCTGAGCACCTCTTCAACAACTTACAGAAATTGCAGAAATATTTCTAGAGGTTGCAGAAAAAAATTCTGCAGTTGCAAGCTTTCATCAGAGCTTAAGGGTGCTCTTCTTTCTTCTTCTACTGTAGATTTCAAGTGTGCATGCTGCTTCTTCTTCATTGTTGTCGTCTCAGATTGGAGGGCAGATTGTTACAACTGAAACAAGGTTGAACAGTGATGGGGAAAGCAAACAAGCTCCCACAAGCTCACAGGAGTTATGAGCAGAATTGCCAAACAAAAGATGTTGCTCTGAATGGTGCAGAAACTTGGGAATGCAGCATCAAAAAGCTTACACAAATTGCCATGCAACAGACATTGCCCTGAATGGTATGGGGAAGCCTCAGGGTCAAATAGAACATCAGAAAGCTTACAGGAATTGCAAGCAGAATTGCCATACAAAAGACATTGCCCTGAATGGTGCAGGGAAGCTTGTGATTGCAGCATCAGAAAAGCTTATGGGAATTGCAAGCAGAACTGCCTACAAAAGACATTGCCCTGAATGGTATGGGGAAGCTCAGGGTCAAATACAACACTAGAAAGCTTACAGGAATTGCCATACAAAAGACATTGCACTGAATGTTGTGGGGAAGCTCAGGATTGCAGCATCAGAAAAGCTTGCAGGGATTGCAAGCAGAATTGCGGTACAAAAGACATTGCCCTGAAGGTGAGGACCCTCAGGGTTGACTGCAGCATCAGAAACCTTACAGGAACTGCCAGAAGAATTGCCCTACAAATGACATTGTCTGAATGTTGTGGGGGAAACTCAGAGTCAAATGCAGCATCAGAAAAGCCTACAAGAACTGCAAGAAGAATTTCCCTACAAAAGACGTTATGGTGAGGAAGCTCAGGGTGCTCGATTGCAGCATCAAAAGCTCAAGCTTGGAGACTAGCAATGATGGACAGGGTTTTTGGGCCTGGACCTGGACTTTGATGAAGAAGAAGCAGAAGAACAAGAACAAGAAGTACTAGTACCAATCCTTGCGGATTTCAAAGGAATAGTTGACATCCAGATACACAGTGCCATCATCGTCCACAAACCTTTTCCTGGCAGTGTAAGCTCCTCTTGCCAAGAGTCCAGAGGGTGTCACTCGTTCTGGCATGATATGGATGTAAGGCTCCCGTTGCGGAGCGAAGGTGCCGAGCATGGAGCGAGTGTGGTCGACTGGAAAGCCCGCTTTCCACACACTGTTGATGCAAGTAAGGCCAGGGACGATGTTGTTCCTCACTGTGAACACGAACTTGAGCTGGTAACGACTGCCTTCTTTCAGACAGAAGCTGAAGAAGCTGGTGTTGTTTCTGGGGGCTGCTGCTACAGGAGGTAGTAGCGGGAGCTCAAGCTCTTCTCTCCCTTTCGTCAGGATTGCTAGTCTCAGGAGCTTCACCTCAGGGTCCAGCAGAAATCTTCCTCCGTCTCCTCCTCCGATGGTTTCAGAAAGGCAGCTGCTTGCGGCGGATCCTAGCAGCTGCTCTTTCCATCTCCTCAGGCTTTCGTCCTCCTTGTCTTTCTCCAGCTGCTCCTTGAGCGGTAGCTGAGGTCCTAGCTCCAAACGTCCAAACTCGTGATGGTTGGCTGCTGCTTCGTCCTCCACCAGCTCCTCTTGCTCTTCTTCTTCGTCGGAATCAAAGGAGACTTGCTGCCCATCGGCAGGAAGATGAACCTCGACTTGTGATTTCTCAATGACATTGCCGACGATTTCGACGTTGTTGTTTGCGTTTCCGATCGGTACGTTTTCCTTGGCGGATTCTTCCTCCGGACTTGGGTGCACTGTACTGAGCTTGACTAACGACGTGGAGCTGGTTTCTTTAGGCAAAGATTTGCTTCCCGTGCGCGAGAACCAGTTTGCCATCGCTTTCGACATTGTTCCCGCTGCTATTCAACCCCTACCTGCAACAGTTTCTTCTTCTCTCACGCTGATCCTAGCTAGCTGCTGCAGGATTTCCGCGACGTCTTTCTATTTGCAGCTGCCATGACTCCTCCAGCTACACACAAGTCTAGACCTCTATCTCTCTCTCTCTCTGTGTCTCTACCACGGCACAGGAGCTACAGACTTATACTACACATGACCTCCGGCCCGCGTTCTTCCTGTTCTCTCGAGTGGAGTTCTTAAGCCACCTGATAAAGCACTCTGAGATATTTCGATCAAGCTCTATGAAATGCTTTGATCAAGCTCTCTGAGATACTTTGATCAAGCTCTGTGAAATGCTTTGATCAAACTCTGTGAGATAAGGCGCCTGCAGCACATGAGAAGATAGATATATATCTGCAGAACCTGAAGCTGCAGAGAGGACGCAGCCAAGCAAGTTCACAGATGATCTATCTGCAGAAACTGAAGAGAACGACGACAGAAAATTGCAAAGTCGACGACAACGACAACAACAACGACAACAAGAGCAACAGCAGCAAGCGCAGCAGCTTTTGTCGACGGCTGCAAAGCGAAAGCACGTATGTAGGTAAGTAATTGCTACTTTTTGGCAAAACACATCAAGAAACAGTTTTGGAAGCTCCAAAGATTTTCTCGGCTACAAAAAAAAACACAGCAAATGCTGAAAGGCGAACAAGGAAAAAGGTGCCAACGGCCACCAAAAGCACCAGCAGATGCGCACTGTCAGAAGACAGATCTCTCGCGCGTGCAAACTGCAAAGGCCTTCGTCTTGTTCTCCACCATCGCTACGGCCACGCTCTCTCGCTCGTTCGCTCGCTCGCTGGGCGCTTCCCATTTCTTTTACACTTCTCTTCTTGGTCATCTCTTTCCCCTTCGTAGCTGTCCCATCTTCTTTCCGCTTCTCTTGGGCATTCTTCTGCCTACTAGGTTTCTATCTTTTACGCTTCTCTTGGGCATTTCTTTTCTCCCTCCTAGTTTTTTCCATCTTTTATGCTTCTTTGGGGGTATTTCTTTCCCCCCCTCCTACTTTTCCATCTTTTACACTTCTCTCTTGAGTATTTCTTTTCCCCCTTTGACCTTCTCATCTTTTGCACTTCACTTTGGCATTTTCTTTTTTTTGCCCTTCTCGCTTTCCATCTTTTGATGCTTCTCTTGGCTATTTCTTTCCGCATCCTGGCTTTCCATCTTTTACTCTTCTCTTCTCTTGGCCATTTCTTTCCACCTCCTTAGCTTTCCATCGTTTACACCTCTCTTGGGAATTTCTTTTCCACCTCCTAGCTTTCCGTCTTTTACTCTTCTCTTGGGCATTTCTTTTTTGACTTGACGTCCTAAGCTTTCCATCTTTTACACTTCTTGTAGTTCCTTACCTCCCGAACTATTTTTTTTCTTCAGACCCCAATTGTTTTCTTTCTTGTCTATTAAAAGAAATCGGTTTTGCCAACTAGTAGCGCACGCCACGGGATCGAATCCCACTGGCTACAACTTTTAAAAATAAATTACACAAATGAGGCCCCTTTGATTTCCCCATTTTTTTTAATTAAAAAAAAAATCACCCATCGTGAACCCTCCCCCGCCCCCAAATAAAATATTAAAAAAATTTGGATTAAAAAAAAATCTGACATTAAATAGGAATCCCAAGACCAATCCCAAGAGAACTTTTATACCCTATTATTACTTTATTAATTGAAGGGGGGTTGGGTAATTAAATTTTTTCTTTAAAAATTTTTAAATCCCCCCTCCCCCCCACCCTTAGGCACCATAATTATTAATCAGTACAATCATAGTAATTAATTCATAATGATTAATTTTGTACACCATTTCAATATATAAATGAATTGAAATATTTTTAAAATCAGTACAATCATAGTAAGAAATTGAGGGGTATGATTTATGTGATCATTATTATTATGATCACCAAAAATTAAATTGTATTATATAATGTCATTGGAGGGTTCTTTTTTTCTTTTTTTTTGGGGGGTGGTTCCCGATGTTTTTTTTAAATTATAATAATAATAATAATAATAATAAATAAATTTTTTAATGATTGAAAATGAAATAATTATTTAATGTGTTTATTGGCCACATGATGGATCTCAATATAATTATATATACCCAATGCCCATGTATTGTGATAATAAGAATAATGTGATTTATTCTGAGGAAATTACTTGTGATAATAATTTTCTGATTTTGTGATTTATTTTGAGGAAATTATTTTTTTATCCTTAGTAAAATGTGCTTTTTTCAGCAAAAAAAAATCCACCACTTTTGCAAAAGAAAAATAATTTAGTTTAATTTAATTTAATTTAATTTTTTAAATAAAAAAAACTCTCTGCTTTTTAGGTCAGTATTGGCTAGAAATTATGTCTCATAATTTTCAACCATATGTATAAGGTGACTGACTACTATTGATTTAGTTTTTAATTTCAATTATTTTTTCACCCAAATGTGAAAACCAACCATATATAAATTATATTGACTAGTGTGGCCTGTGTCATTTGAACACACATTGTAATATTTGAAATGAATCTTAAAAGGGAAAAATGGTACACCTTCTTTAGCATAAGTATGAAATCCAATTTTCATTAAATCATTTTCATTGAATTTTCAATATAAAAAATACTCCCAAAAAAATAAATCTTCTACACATTAGGTCTAAAAATTACAAAATCAACTTCATAAAATCCAACTTATTGAACATTTTTTTTCCACCAATGTCAAAAATGCACCCGAATTTTCTTAGAACTTTTAGAGACAAAAAAATGTTGAATTAATGTCCAATAAAGCTTCTTTTTTTCATTTTAAAAAATAAACACAAAAAATTAATACCAAGCCAGAGGCAGAAGGGAAATTGCTATAGAAAACGCTAAATAAATAAATAAATAAATAGTTAATTAATTTCCTGAAGAACAAAATTTTGTGAAGGTAATTTTTAAAACATCTTTTTATATTTTTGGCTAGCCACTTTGAACCATGTATAAAAATCTGACGATTTTTTCCTTTTTATTTATTTGTAATAATGGTGATTGAAAATATTTTAAAGTCACTTGATTTTTCTCCTTTCTTAATAAAAATATTAATTTCTGTAAAATTTCCCTAATGATTTTGGCTTTTCTTTTTTTTTGATGTAATTTCACAAAAATTTCACCAATAAAAAAGAATAATGGCTAACCATGACAAGGGTGGGCTAAATACAAAGTTACCAAAACCACAAATTGGACTGACTTAAGCCAACCATACAACACCCTACTTGAGACCACAACACTTTGCAATGTGTAGGGTAAGGACCCCAAAGGGGGCCTATTCTAGGAGTGAGGGTCCAACATGAGGTGGGAGCCCCAAAAATGGCCCAAGCCCCAATAATGGCCAATTGCCACTTATTACTACCTACTATACCCAATCTATATGGCTAAATATTATCAAAATTGGCAACCAAATTAATTAATCACCAATTTAGTAAAGGAGATTACCTAAGTGTATTTTGGAGGGCACCTTGACTTCATGAATATTCGGAGGGCTCTCCGTCTTAGAAAAAAGGGAGGGATAGTGAGAGTGATCTTATGCCTATACGATCTTGTGCCTACAAATAGGCATAAGAACCCTAGGCATAAGAGTCACCCCCCTTTCTTCCTATGGCCTCTTGATCTATGTATGTTGGAGGTTTATGATAACCTTTGCCTCTTGCTTTATGATGGATAAAGCCCACACATGGAAGGCATATCCCAAATGTGGGTCCAAAGTATGCCCTTTCCATAACATTTTAATGTTTCTCAAACCCTATTTTATATTAATTCAAAATTGGATTATTATAAAAAAAACCAAAAACATTTGCTAGAATTTTAAAGTACAATCTTTCATATATATATATATATATTTTATTGGTGAAATTATATGGATAATGAAATACATTATTTTGGTTGGAGTGTGTACATCACAACTTCTTGTTTGTAACATGTTAATCTTTGGGAAGCCACTTCCAAATATTACCAAATGGTGTTTTAAAAAATATATATGGTACAATATGTTTTGTGAAGGTACAAATTTACAATATTTTTCAACATAGAATTGAATATTATTATTGTATGGATATCGCATCCAAATAAACACATGGTTATGAATATAGACTCTAATTACATATTTTTTTAAAGTACTACTATTATAGCTCAAGATTAGCTTCCACATTGACAAAAGGAAAAAAAAAAAAATAAAAAAAAAAAATTTTTTTTTTTAAAATTTTAATTCAATAAATTTT
>Ga0116231_10001895_pt1 | contig 43540 bp, 36 predicted proteins | sample S1TSphgellanicum_2_FD_89695 | JGI IMG/M metagenome (GOLD analysis project Ga0116231, IMG submission 89695) | Host-associated microbial communities from peat moss isolated from Minnesota, USA - S1T2_Fd - Sphagnum magellanicum MG | ecosystem: Host-associated > Plants > Peat moss > Unclassified... | reverse complement strand
GTGCGGTGGGAGAGGGATGCGATCCGACCGTCATTCCTACCCTTCGGACGGCTGCAATGCTTTGTGGAGACGGTTTGTACACGGAAACCGTGGTGGTCCAACCCTCGTCACAGACTGACACCGGTCGCCCACTGCTTCACCGGCCTCTCCCTCCCCCACCCCCCAAAACCCCCGTCATAGACAGACGGACGGACGGACGGACGTAGTGAATTAATATATAAGATTGTGCAGAATATCATTATTGTTTAGGTCAAGATGTGAAAAGGAAAAATGTTTGGTTGTTTTAAAAGGCATCCACCTTTTTTAAAACATCTCCATCGTTATTGCACTAATTATTTTGCTACTAATTAATTATGAACATTTTTAATGACCCTTTAAAACTGACCACCACCAAACATAATTCTCCATGCCACTTGTCCTTTGCAAACATTTATGTTAAGTGAATAACATGGGAAAATGCCTTGCATTGGTGATGCCCAATTGGGTTGCATGTCAAGCTTGTGTTCTTCCTATTTTATTTTTTTTGCAACTAGGTTTTAGCACATTATAACACATAAATCATGCACAAGTATAGTTGGGGTTTAACATGTTATAACACCTTTGGAATTAGGTTGTAATGGAAGTATGGCACCGGTGCTTACACATAATCATGCAAGTTGAAGTTGAAGATGACAATGACAAATTGTTCACACAAAATTTGTTGGTGTAGGTGGAGAATGCACCCAAATGGCAACATGGTGGTTCTTTGCCAAGATGTTGAACAAATTTTGATCATTAACAAGATTTATGCCATTCACAAATTTGGAAAAATTATACAATGATTAGTTTTCTTGTAAGAAATACAAGATGAAACGTGAAACTTTTTGCATAATTTTGAATGTTGTTTGTGCTCATGATTTTTATTTTGTGCAATGCAAGGATATGTGGGCATGTAGGCCTTTCTTCCATCCAAAAATGCACAATAACTTTGCAAATGCCAACATATGAAATTGTAACTAATACCACTGATGAATATTGTCATTTGGCAAAAACCACCACCACCACCAAATGCTTGAAACATATTGTCAAAACAATTTGTGAGATTTTTGAATGAAAATACTTGTAGCAACCATCGTGTGTTAATTTGGAGACAACTTAAAATCAATGTGGATTACAGTTTCCCTAGGATGTTTATGTCACTAGATTGTATGCATTACAAATAGAAAGATTTCCCCATTGCTTAACAAGGGAAATTCATAGACAAGGATAAACAAAAATCTATTATTTTAAAAATAATTGTTGATCAATAATTGTGGAAATGGCATGCTTATTTTTGATTGTTTGGATGAAACAATGATTTGAATGTGCTTGATCAATCCCCTTTGGTTGCAAATTTCTTGTAAGGCCTAGGAAGTGATGTCAATTTCATAGTGAATGGGATAATTTACGAATGCTTCTATATACTTGTCAATGGGATTTATCCAACATGGTTGATCTTTGTTCAAACAATCCATGAACCACAAGGAAAAAAGTGACATCATTTTGCAAAATGTTAATAGAGTACATGGAAGGATGTCAAACATTATTTCAGGATACTCCAAGCCAAATTTCAAGTTATTGCAAATGCCAATAGATAATGGAATAGAAAGGTGATAAAAAATGTGTTGATGGTTGCATGTGTGGTGTTTCACAACATGATCATTGAAAATGAAGAAGGTTAGGATCTAGAACTTGGCAAGACCGCAATCTTTCACAATTAAAAAAGGGTCTCACATTTGTAATTTTCATGAATGGCACAAATGTCATAGAAATTGCCAATGCGCACTTTAGACTTTAAAATGACCTCATTGAACACTAGTAGACATTGAAAGGCAACAACTTGCATTGAAATAATTTTTATTTTTTTTTACAAACCTAAATGTTTTAATGCATGCTTCTAGGTTTGAATGTCTATCCAAGAACATTTGTTTCTTCTACTTGTGTGGTCTCCACAAGGCTCAAAATCGTGGCAATGCTTGGTGTGCTTAAAGTTGTAGCCAAAATTTGCATGTTTGTTTCCAATTGTGATCAAAGTTTTGAGAGTCCCTTGCATCTTCACAATTTAAAATATTATTGTGCCTCCTTTGAGACCAATTGATCTTTATGCATGGCAAATAATGCCATGGTTGTCTGTTCTTCTAGGATGGTGAGTTTCTTCAAGGTTAAAGAAACCTTGTCCATAATTGTTCATGTTTGAACCTTGATGATAGAGTTTTTGAACTTGTTCATTTTTTCAACATTTTACACAACTTTCAAACCTTGAGAAGCCTTTTCTATGTGATTTTTAGGCAAGAATGTTATTTGGTGAGCATGTGAGCATGAGCGTGAGCCAATGAACGTGAGCAATAAAGAATATTCTATAGTATTTTTTGACACATTAATGGAATATTTTATTAAAGACTTTTCCACCCCATAAGAATATTTTCTAACAAGCTCCATTGTCCCATAAAATATTCCTTGGAAAAATCCAACATGGCAAAATATTCTTTGACATAATCCACCTATTAAAATATACCCTTATAAGAAATAATATTTTTTGACGTAGTTGAATTATACCTATAACTCCACTTGAAAATAATGGAAACAATCGTTTCATCAAATATTTTTTATTTTGTGCGTGGGGTGAATTGGGAAACAAATAATTGCCAAAATTGATAGATATGGACCATCGATAAAACCAATCTTAAAATCGGCAATAGCAAGGTTCAAAAAGTGACCTTTTAATGTAATGACAGTTTAAATCACCTTTAAACTATAACATTATTTAGATTAATTAAAGTAATGTTAGATGTTAATTCATGCTAACATAAACAAAGAGTTGTTCAATATCAAATATAAAAAATATATAATTTACTAAACACAATAGACTATTCTGAAAAGATATGGGAATACAATCATGTTGGTAATACAAATGTGAATCGAAGACCATTACTTGGAGTTCAAAAATTATAGCAAATGTTCAAAATACATACATAATGCAAGTACCTACTTATCGCAATTGATATTGAGTTCATAAAGGAATGATGAATATTTCTTGTAAATTCATTTTGTTGTTCATGCTTGCTTTGGAGACATTGTTGAACATGAATTTAGAAAAATAATTTTGTATGGATACTTAAACAAGGAAATTGTAACATTACAGAGATTTCCAAAAAGTCATGGGATGAAAAATCACAATGATGAGGCCATGAACTATGTCATCTAGTTAAGTGAAAAAAATGATTATTAGAGATAGTTTAGATGAAACCGATTTTGAAAAGTTATTTACTCCTCTAAAGACCCCGGAAAGAACTTGCTCCTCATGATGAGTTGCAAGATTTGATAGAACATTTTGACAATAATTTCAATTTACATATCGCGAAGAAGAACACGAGAAGAAAACATATTGAACTCAATAAGAAAACATTGTTACAAAAGGATGTCGAGATTATTGTTCTAAGCAACGACAATGGAAAGGAAGATGATGACTTGGGGCCATTCATCATAATAAACCTTGACATCCAAGAGATCCAAGCTAGAGGACATTGGTTTAAGACTATTTATGGATAGTGGTATAGATTTAGTTGACTATTTTAGTGTGCACCATCCATTTGTTTATGACTTCATGCTTGTTTTTGATAATTTGAATCCATTTAGCTTGCAAAACAAGTGAGTGAAATCAACACTTCCATTTTTCAAAGCAAATATTTTAGACTCCTTTACCATAATATTTGTCATGTCACACCCAATGTAAAAAAAGATGCATTACAATTGAAAAATAACATAAAGTGAGTTGTAAATGTTTCTGAAATCTAGATTTTTTAATTTAACTATAAATATAAAACTCATAATCTCAAAATAGATAGTAGTAGGACAACAAAGCTCATAACAATAATTTGAATATAAATATAGGAACTTGAAATCCTTCATTTTTGTGTTCCATTCACAAATAGGTTTTGTATCTTCAACTTTGTTATGGCTTCCAAAATCAACGACAATTAAATTAATTAAAAATTTGCAATAAGATTAAAAACTGAAGATTTTCAGCTTGTTCTGAAATAAGCATGACATATTTGAAAAACTACACAAATGGAGTTTCTACATGCATCATATATAATGCTTTGGTATGTTTGAAATTCTTATGTATGGAGGCATATAATATTTAAGTATTGGCATGAAATGGACGAGTCATTTTATTATACTTTTAATATAGGAGATTGGATGAGTGTTGTTAGGAATGGATGTAGTCTTCAGATTACTTAGCGTAATCGATAATCACTTCGGTTTGGATTAGCTTGGGTTAAACATAATAAAGACCTTGCATTAGTTTACTTTTGATATGACACGTAGGGTCTAATCTAGAACTAGACTTCAATACATGTGGGGATCTTGGTTCTTTAGTTTTAAGGTGGGAACTATTTAATGCATTAGTTTAGTTAATAGATAATTGAATTTATTCTTGATTTTCGATATCATTGATAGCATGTTGATGAGTCCAATTTTGAGAAATAAGTTAGACTGTAGGCAAAACAACCTATTTATATATTCTCTATTCTTGGAATAACACCTCACATTCATTTTGGTAAAGAAGAAGGATGAGAAAAATATTGCTATAATTAAAAAGGACATATTTGGAATGTTCAACAAAACGGTTCTCCCAACCATAAGATGACGAGAAACTTGATACAATCCCGTCATCAACCCTTGAGTTAAGTGAAACAAATACCCAAGGAGTCATGCTGATGTTTCATCTTCAATGAAATCCATAACTACAGTGTCGTATCTACAGTGAGGTGATTGTGACCGTAGAGATGGAATATCAGACAAATATTTAGCAATGACCTCTGCATATCCTAACAATGATGGATTCAATGGAGGGCTTGGAAAGAAATCTTTTCAAGTGAAAATAGGAATAAACCTTGGCCTTGGAGGTGACCATGCTCTGCAAGAAGTGACAAGATATTATTTCAATGGATTTGAACACAAATTTTTTTGAATAGAGTTGTGAGGGGTAAACTTACTCACAATCAAAATCAATTCAAAATTTCTTTTGAACAAGGGCATTTGGGTCACTATTGTTGTCCTCCACATCAGTTTGTATTAGGCTATCCTCTAAAAGTGGCTCTAGAAACTCCTCATAACCATCATGGTTGGGCTCAATCATAAGAACATGCCTCCCAAGGCTTTGGCATGCTTTCAGAAAATTTCTTGGATCACACAACAAGGGATTTTGAGAAAGAATTATGAAAATGGAATATAAAGTAGAATAGAATAGAATAGAATTGTTGGTGGCCACAACAAGGTTTTTTTATGAGGTCAAATTGGAAAGAACAAAACAAATTGTAAAGAGGTGGATTTCATGTCCAACCCTAAAAGGTAAGCTAGTTTTGGATAAGGTCATATTATCAACAATATTCAAATTGAAGATAAGATCCTCCTCCTCCTCGATGCAAGACCCAAGGTTCTTTGAGTTTTGGGGGTTCGTGGAAAACTTGAAAGTACCATTCGTGGAAACAATAAAAGTCGCCTTGCTGAATAAAGTCTATGCTAGAACATAAATGCAAAATGTGAGAAAAGAACATTTATAACACAATATGCAGGGTTGAAGAAAGAAGGTTACTTTTTTCTCCTTGAATTCAAGATTTGTGTGTTTCAAAGAGTTGACAACATAAAACTTGGACTGTATTTTGAACATGTACATCTCCAAATAAGACTTGATTTCTCTCAACACTCAAAAGTTGTCATCATGAAACAACAAAATAGATCCATGGCTCACGAGGAATTTCTCTACAAATCCAAAAATGGACATAACATAGTTCTACACTTTTACATTCCAACTCAGCATTACACCAAGGGGGTCAGATACATGTGGGATAAGGAAGTCTCTTGGCATTTCTCCAATAACCAAATTAGCTTTTGCCTTTAGGGATTCATGCCATGATTTGCACAATCAAGGTTTAAGATTCTAAGTCCAAAGAAAACATGAAACCTATTGGACAAATGGTTAAAAGTAGTTACGTCCTCCTAGAACCTCTGAATCTTTGCATAGCCTAAACACCACGTTTTGGTTGTCACCCTTCCCTCAACAAGAGATGGCCAAGAAAGGTAAAAAGCCTTGTTGACTAATCTAGGCCTCTTGCGGGTGGCCAAGAGCAAAGGGTTGGGAGGGACACGAGAAAATACTTGCTCTTCATTAACCTTTGGACTCTTTTGCAGAATCCTTTTCCTTCTTCGTGCAACAGTAGAAGGTTTAGCCTCACGAATCTTCACGCTTACAAGAGGATCACCAAAGGACACCTTTTGAGTTTGACGACTAAGTGAATCTTGAATGGGGCCCTTTCCTAGAGTATGCACTTCCACATGTAGTGATTACTATTCAAAAACTATGGGTCTGTGCCTTGGATTGGAAGATCCTTAGTTAACTTCTTTTTCTTCCTCTTCTTCTTAATTTTTTCATTCTTGTTTGTTTCATTAGACATTAGCTTGTCCATGAATCTTGGATCGAACATCTCTTTAAGCGATCTCTCAAAAACTGGAACTGAGTCAAGTGAGTAGTCAAGGTACCATCCATAGTGCTGAAGATGAAAGGATGGCCAATCCCTAAGGATATCTTTTCTTTACATTGAGCTATCTAACTTTGGGTTGCTCCATATGTGGAAAAGTTGAGGGATTTCTTTGATGGTTCTTGCTAGAAACAGGACATGAAAGAAATACTGGTATTCAACAACAAACCCTTAAACTAATCAAATTCATTTGTGTGAATTCGTGTAAAAGAAATTCATAAAATTGATATTGAAATCCTCAAGCATGTGCATCATCAATAATACGGAAAAATAGGAGTTATATGCAAGGGATCCCCCAAAAATCATGCCAACAAGGGCTTGTAAAATTTGATGGCCATGGATTGAACCCGACCACGGCCATGGATTGTCACAAATTAAGACCATGGATTAGCACCACAAAGTCTAGACCAATTTGAGGTCCATAAGTGCCTTGAGTCATGGCCTCTGGATGGGTTAGTACCAATCGTGGTAAAGGATTAGTCCCAATTGAGGTCGTCAATTGGCAATGACCAAGGCCTCAGGTCAAGGACAACCAACACCATCAGTTGGCAACAACCAAGGAAGTTAGTTGGCACCAACCTAGGCCATAGGTCAGCACCGACCAAGGCTTGGATCGGTGTTGACCGACTAGGTCAATTAGTAGCAACCGAACCACTTCATATCACTTCCAAGTTTGGGATTGGCATGGAAGAAAAGTAGGGTCTAATATGAACCTAGGCCTTGGTTCGGCCTTGAACAATTAAAATGATTGACAATCCTAAGGCCCTAGTGTGAAGGTTTTTAACTCTCTGCACCTTAGTTAATTTTCTTGGTGAAGGTTCTTTTCCATGGACCATTTTAACATGATCTACAAATAAGGACCCCAACTTAAATTGGGACTAATTTTAAAATGTTAAGGATCCATATACTTGTGTATTAAGGTCCCTGACAAAATGTCAAACATTCTCAAAGAAAAGAAGTAAATATTATGTAGGAAAGGAGTATATGGAAAATTCAAACTTGTAAAACACTCGTTTCATTGCCTCCTTAGCCCCAATTTGGAGATCCCATGTTTTCCTCCTCATGATGCCTCCTTTCACTCTGAACTCTTTGTAAAAGGCAATTTCCTAGAGCTCATGTCTCCATTTTTTGATGTAAACAACAAGGGAAATCACCTTCACAGTTGGATCAATGGAAACATGAAGGTCGTTGACAACAAAGCCTAATAATTTTTGCGCCTCCACCTCAAGCTGCATGAAAAGAACATAAATTAAGGTGAGGTCTAGTTTTCATTCCTAGTTGTATACTTGAAACAATGCAAACAAAAAACACAATTTAGAACAAGTAGAAAACTTGGTGCCAAAATGTGGTTTTATGTAACCACTTATCAAATATGGAATCAAAGAAGCCTTATTTCGGGAACTTTTGTGCTTCATGTAAGACCCCATATTAATTCCAAGTTTTTAGCCATTGTAATTTATGCTCGTTGTTGACACAAGCTAGCATCTGCAATTTTTCTGTCAACATTTCTAGTTTAGGATTAATATCATAATGAACTTGAACCTCTTGAAGGAATGTTGACCCCAAAGAAGGATCACACATGGGCAAGCATTTATGAAAGCCCATCATGTGCTCCTTTCACATAGCTTCCATTACCTTATTGCTCAAGATTTGAAGCTGGTTAGGATCTTTCTTAACTAGGTTTACAACATTTGCAAAATACATTTGATGTGCAATGTCAACTACAACAGCGAGTTCCCTCTACAAAACAATATCGTGAAAGATATGTATGTCACTTAATGAACTTAAAAAGAAGTAATGGAAACTTTAGAGCTATCAAATTGCTATAGTTAGTGGAACTAACCTTGTACATGTCAAAAAATGCCTCTTATGTGAGGTTGTACCAAGTCTTCCAAGTTTTTGCTTCACACTTCCTATATTGTTCCTTTAGTATGATATCTTTGAATTGTTATAGAGGTATCATACCTATGCTTTGAATTTGAAAGAAGTCATGGACAAATGATGGCCTAACATGGTTTAGTTCCACTTACTTGCATTCAAAGGGATTTCAATGTGATGAAACAAAACTCCAAAACATATAATTGAACACATAAAGACTTCAACAAGATAGGAGTTCTTACTTATCGAGGTCAGTCATCACCATCAACAACTCAACAAGGCTGTCCCTAATGTCCAACACAAAGTTTTCAACACATGTGTGCCAATTTTCATCCTTAGGGTGAACTTGTTCAATGTATGGGAACTAGGCTTGAAGCCTATGGTTTCCATCCTAGACATGGAACATCTTGCGTGAGAGTCTAATCAAGTTTAGATCCTTTTGTAAAAAGTCCTCAAACTCATGATTCTTCTTCTTCCACATAGGACTCCAAGAATCCTGATAGCTTGAAACAATAACCTCCTCCCCTTGCTAGTTTTTGGGTGAAATAAAGAAGACCTTTTCACTTTTCCTGTAACCCATTTGGAAAGCTTACTCCATTTTCAAGATATTTATCTTGAAGGTAGGCCTCACAATGGCCATAGAAATAAGCCAACATAGTGGGATGCACATCTTGGCCTTCGATTTTGGGTGCATTTAAAAATTTTCCAACACTTCATTAGTGTTGAATTTGTTCCTCCTCTAAATTCAATTAATAAGATTCTTGCAAGTTGGCAAGCCTTGTAGTAAGAATATAAAGTCAATTTAAAAGAAGAACAAGAGAGTTGATATGGAAATAAACACTTCTATGCACAAATCTGAGAAAGGCTTCATGTGTGTGTGAACACATGGATGACAATTGAATGCAATGGAAAGTAAAAAATGAGGAATTGTAACTAAGTATGCCCAAATGAATCAATGATGTTCAATCTATATGACTACTTTAATACTGAATTAAAGGACATAACAAATTCTATGAACCACTTTCCACAACCTATTTTATCCTCAAAAAACTTAGAGAACTATCAAACAACACTGATTTGGAAACATACCAACTTCAACTTTTCACTAATTAGCAATGATCGAAACCTTTAAGATTACCACTTGCATTTTCAAGATGATTGAATCTGCACCAAACCAAACTAAATTCTGATTCAATAGGTTCTACTATGTATAAATTTTGGAACAACAAATATTAATGGGAGATGACTTCAATGGGTCGGCATCGATTAAGAGCTTGTTTTCATAACTTTTTGGAACTTTCTTCTGAATCTATACATTTCTACAAATTTCATGTTATTTGAAGCTTATCCATCCATTCTTTAGATTTGGATATAATTAGCCTTGAGGAAAAAAAATATCGAAGGAATGTTTCACTTGTGTTTAATATTAGTTGGCACCGAGCCATATAACATACCACAAGAAATGCCACAACATACTATCATGTAGGAGATAGTAAACCATTTTAGTCGACAACAATTGATGTAATATCCAACACTATAATACCCAACAAGCTACACTTGGTTGTGATTTGACCATAAATAAAATGACCAAGGGAGTAACATTTGCAACTTTCCATACTTTAGACCATTTGGAACAATACTAGAAAAATCACACATATTATAATAGGACGAGAGGCTACAACAATAAAACACAAAAGGAAACAAAACAAGGTATCATGAAATACGATACTATAAGAGTATAAAGACATTGTAGTACAGTTGAAGAATGATAGTTGGACGATATAACAATGCACAAGGATGAAGGAAGGACGTCATAAGATGACAATAGGACGATGTAAGGACATTGAAAAAATAGAGTGCATGAGGAGAAATCTTTTTATACTATGATAAAAATAAATGATAACCAATCTTAGTCAATTTTTGAATTTCCTAAACAAAAATGGAACTAAAATGAATCAACATTGTCCTTGGTCGGCACCAATCACAAACAAGCACCTAACTATGTTCCCAAGTGATTGCCTCATATCCCCCCATCCAAATCGCACTGAGTGTTTTTTTATTGAATATTCACATTTGGTTGGCATTGAATGATCCCATATCCAAGGAATGGTAATTGCTATTCATCGAATCTTGTTTTGATGGAGCATAGAAAACTAAACAAGTTTATTATTCATATATGGATAATAGGTGTATAAGGGTTGGGTTTTTCATTGTGTAATTGATTGATTGTTTATGTTATTTGACACAAAGGAAGGAAAGATTCAACGGTTGGCAATGATCCAAAAGCTATAATGAGGCTATTGGTTTGCCCCAATTACAATTCACAAGATTTAGTTGCATATTTATTATTAGGTCAGTAATAAATGATACCATGTTGAAATTTGGCATAATGGATTTATTCAATATTCAAGAAGTAGGTAATAGTTGCAACCAAAATCTTGAGGTTCCATATTTAATGTCAACAACGATATAACATCTATTTTGGAGTCTTTGCATTATGACCAAAAATAGACCAATGGGTTTTTGGAATGGTCCACTTACAAGTTGGGTATTTTTGTTCTTCCTTTTGTTTATATTCTTGTCTCCATGGGTCCAAAAACCCTAAACCCATCTGGATCAATTCACTCATCAAAATCATTAGGGCTTGAAACAAGAATTCCCTAGTACTAATGTTCAATGATACAAGTGTCAAAATTTCAATGCAATCTATCACTTTTGAATTACTCTCGGTCGGCACCAATATAGTTTGAATCTACATTTGATTTACCACCTAATTTCCTTCAACTGCATACAACACTTTGCCTAGTTACTAGATTTCCAAATGAATTTTGGTGACCACCTAGTCATTTTTTCCTACAGTAGATGCTCCTATGGGTATAATGATTTCTAGTTCAGATTCTACTTGTGTTTCCATTTGCACAAAGTCAATTAACACTCTTTAAATCCATGAAGGGGAACTACACTACATGTGTAAGAGAAGGAGAACAAACACTTACTTCCATGAATTCAAGAACCTTGATCACGGAATCCAAATCTTGGCCTTTTTTTTCTTCCTACAAAACTCAATGATTTTTATAAATCGACCTTCATTTGATAGCAAAACATTGCAAAATGAGGAAATAAAATTTATACCTTGTTGAAAAAGGTTGCAGTGAATGCCTAATCTTTGCAAGAACACTTAACCCTTTTTTTGTTCTACAAACAACACATCTCAAGATCTGTCAAACTTGTGTACATGAAATGCATTTTCAATCTAGAATTCTTGCAAATTCCTCTACTCACTCATACCTCAATTTGGAATTTCTCAATTGGGGTCTCCACACATTACAAAATAGTGAAGAACATTCCAAATCAAGAAATTTGTATTTAGAGTGTCCATTTGAACAAACGAGAATTAACTTAAGCTGAAAGTGCATAAAGATCATCACTTGGGTATCATTGTCTCCCAAATTCGAAGATATGTTTGGAGAAAAAAATAAAATTTACACAACAATGAAAAAAATTTCCCTCTTTTCATGTAAACCTGAGAATGTTCCCAAGCATGGCAAAATATGTTTTTTGAGATTACTCCCCAAAAAAACCCGGAGAGTTCTCTTGTGTTCTTGGGAACCCCAAATTGTTTTCGAGTTCCTTGAACCTAGATGCTTGTTGAGAGCACTCGAGCTCTTCTAACTAAATTCAACTTACGTTCCCTCTCCTTTCCATCCCCAATCGCTCTCTTTTCCTGGCCCTTCTATCCTTGATGATCCTCTATCCTCTCGAATTTTCTTTTTTTCGGCCACTCTCTCCTTTTAGACCCCCTCCCAAAAGCTCTCTCCTACCTCCCCATTCTTCCTTTCCTCTTAACTTCTATTCCTGCCTCCCTATCTCGCCTCTCCTCCCGGCCTTTGTTCTTCCTTCCCCAACTTGCCTCTCTTCTCGACCTTTGTTCCTCCTTAATTCAGCTTTCCTCCCGACCTCTAATCCTCCGTCCCCAACTCGCCTCCCTTCTTGGCCTCTCTTCTACCCTCCCCATCTCTCCTCCTTCTACCTCCTTCCTCCCGACCTTTCTTTCCTTTTGGCCAACCTACCTTTTCAAGCCCTAAGTGTCACAACCTTAACCTTGGGTTCGCGACCAAGGCAAGGGCTTGTAAGGTTACGGGCCAAGAAGGAAGCCCAGGAGTGAAGGAAAGTGTGAGGGAATGAACCCTCACACTCCCAAAGGAGCTTTCACTTTGGGGGTTGGAGTCCCGGTGGACTTCTAAATGTTCAAAGAACGATTGCAAGGGTCAAAAACCAATGGCTTAATGAGTTCTTTATAACATTGAAAACCTATTGAAACTTAGATGTCTAAAATGGGCTCGCATGACCCATTTGGACATCTAAAACACAAGTTATGGCCAAAAGAAAGGCCGGGAGTCAAATTGGCAGTTTGACTCCCGACCACTAAAAGTCAGGAATCGACCTGATTTCCTTGTGTGCAAGTGGCATGCAACATACCGTTGGAAAGCTCTCAACAAGGGCTACAACTTTGTTTTAGCCCTCGTTTCAATCAGAGGTCTGAACACAAAGTTATGGGGCCTCAAAGTCACGAAAATCTCAACTTTGGTAATTTTGAGACTCCCACTTGGGAGCCCTGGGACAAAAAAAGCCATTTGGATGTGGGTTTCGTGGAGAAGCATAGAGAATATTATAAGGGGGAAGGTGGTGGCTTCCCCCAAGTCTGGGCCATGGTGAGTCTTGTGCGTCCGAGTTGCCCGTGGTTCATTGTAGCACCAAAAGTGCTCCAACTATGTACTAACCACCTTGTGTTGGTTTTGTGCAGGTTTGTGTGAGTAGTTGATGCTTTTCACTCTTCTTAGTCCCATCCCGGAGCTCTAGCATGCCCCTCTAGCCCCTTTCAAAGTGCTGCGAGCCAAGGAGTGTGCCTCGATTCCTTGTTTTCAGTTTGGATTTGCATTTGAGTCCCTTAAAGAGCTTGAGGGTGCGTCAGATATGGGGGCAAATGATATCAACAGAGGAAAAGTTGCACATGTTGAAGTGGTTGAAATGTTAAGAGGCCTTAAGAAAATCCATATTGTGAGAAGGTGGGAATAAAGCTAGATGCAAATGGGTATGCTTAGAAAGAAGGGGAAACCTTACTTTCCTACACACCCAATGTGGGGAGGAAATTGTTGAGACTGGCCAAACTTGAGGTCAACATTGTGAAGAAAAGGTGGGGTTGGGGGGGATTATGCCAAAACATGGCATATATAACTACTTACATGACACATGCAATTGCATGACTATGAGTCTGCATGGACTTGTGATTTTTATCACTAATCATTTTCAAAGTTGTAATCATGAATGACATTAGCAACTAAGCCTCTATAATTCTAATCATTGTGAATGTAAATCATGAAAAACACATCCAACAACTAGATGAACCATCTTGAGTTGTTGGATTGGATTTAATTAGATGAAAAATAAGGATTTTTTTACCATTCAAATGGTGACAAGTGGCAAGTTACAAGTTGATGTTGATGAAGAAATAATGTGTGGTTTAGGTTCGGTGGCCTTGCTTACCTACCTTAGGTTGCATAGGTGAGAAAGTGGATGAGAAACCTAGGTGGTAAGCTAAGAGATCTTAGCCTAAAATAAACACTTAAATTACATAACCTAGACTAAGATATATAGGTTGCAACAATAAAAAATCAATCCCTTCACCTTCACATTGAGGGGCAAAGTCCTTATCATTGCACCACTTTTTTTTATGCCACATAAATTATAACAACATTTTAATAAACATTTAATTTTTTTGACTTAAATAACCACTTCAACCTACTCTAGGCTACCTAGGTGTTACTTGAAGCCTACTAAGGGGCTACTTAAGCTATCCATAGGTTACCTACCTAAGGTTGAATAGGGTTGCCTAATATTTATGTTACTTAGGCACCTACCTAGTTACATTTATGTTACTTAAGGGGAAACCTATAATACCTAGGGGTTGTTTAAAGGTCACATAAGTTAGATAATGATTAACTAAGGGATTGCCTAAGTTATTTAAGGATTACATAGGTTATCTACTTGGGCTTAACTAGGGGTTGCGTGGGTTACTTAAAGACTATCTAGGCTACCTAGGGTTTATGTAGGTCTTCTTAAAGGCTATCTAGGTCTACATATGCTTACCTCAACTTTTCCTAAGTTATGTACAAGTTTATCTAAAGCTACTTAAACTACATAGGGTTTATCTAAATTTACCTAGGGTCTACCTAGTTCATCTACCTAGGCCCACCTAGAATCTACTTGGCAACTACCCAACGGCTACTTTTGTCTATTAGGTTTACATATAGATGATTAAAAACTTGCCTAAATGTGTACTAGACTTACATAAGGTTTACCTTGTTTGTCTACCTAGGGTCTACCTAAGGCCTACCAAGGTGCTACTTGAGCTTTCTAGCTTACGTACCTATCTAACTTACTTACCTAGCTACTTTAACTTATTTAGCCCACCCAAGCTACCTACCTACATATATATGTTAACATAGTTATTAGCTACCTAGCATAGGTATAAATATTTAGGCTAATTAGTTACCTACTTACCAATCTAGGTTAATTACACTTCTTTCAAAATGATTTATGGTCATGTAATTGAAAGATTTGGCCAGTGCACCATGAAGGATGGCCCAAATTTGGGCCACAATTGGGCCCAATTTGGTAGCACCCAAATTTGGGCCATCATAAACTGTGGCCCAAATTTTGTAGCAAAAATCTGGCAAAAACAAAATGTTAGAACTTAGAGTCACCCCAATACAAATACAAACAAGGGGTGTGTCACATTGTGGCCTTGCCATTTACATTTAAAAGGCAAAAGAAGAATTATGGAAACTCAAATATTATTTCACCATGCAAAAACATAATCTTCAAAAAAAATCTCTAAAAGAAAACCAAAATCCTTCAAGATACAGATCATAACTCTATAACTAATCTCAAGTAAGTTCCAACAAACAAGCCAAAGTAACATCTTTCAAAAATCCTCATATAAAAAATAGACTTATTACGCCTGGGGGCCAAAATCCCTGAAGCTACTATATAATACTCTATAGTGAATCTAAACACAATATCCTTGCCTTGGCAGGCAAAGCCAACAAGGGGTGTGTCACACCGTGCCCTTGCCATTTACATTAAAAGGTATCTTAAGGCAAAAGAATAATTATGAAAACTCAAATATTTCATCATGCAAAAAAATGTAATCTTCAAAAAATCCTCTAAAAAAAAAAAACCAAAATGCTTCAAGATATTATAAACTCTGTAACTAATCTCAATTAAGTCTCAACACGAGCCAAAGTAACATCTTTCAAAAATCCTCATATAAAAAATAGACTTATTATTATATTACCTAGGGGCCAAAATCCCTTGAAGCTACTATACTCTATTAGAATGAATCTAAACACAATATTCTTGTCTTGGCAGGCAAAGCCAAACAACAAATATGACGAATTTTCTCAAACTTTTGGTTGCTATTTGGGTATTTCACTAATGCCTTCGGAGAAAGATGCCGCTGTGCGACTGCGAGTTGGTCGGTTTTCTTCTTCTTCTTCGTCCCTCAGAGAACTAGACAAGTGGGAGTTGGTCTCCGTCTTCTTCTGAACGTCCCTTGGAGAACTAGACAAGTGGACGATGGCCAGGTTGCATGATTTTTTTGCAAACAAACACTGTCTCATGTGTTGTTGTTGCGAAATTGCAACTTGGTAGTTCTTGTTGAGGATCTGAGGTAGCATTTGTAGTGAGATTTTGTGGAAAACAAGAGTCTTGATCAGAAGAAGCTGTTGCTCTCTAGTTGGACCTGCCTTTGTTCGTCCTCGGAGATTGATCTGGGGAATTGAGGGGGCGAGGGGGGGAGAAGAAGGTTTTTGAATGTGCATTTCTGCTTTTGTTGATGTTCTGCGGCAAAATTCGTTGGACTTGAGCTTTTGGTTGATCATCGATCGCTAGTCTCAGATCATGGCAGCTATGGAATCCTCGGCTCCTGTGCTGCAGCTGCATGGAGAGAAGGAAGGTACTGAGTCAGGCGTGGAGAAGCTGAAGAATGGAGGCAAATATGCGGCGGCGGCGACGGCGTGGGAAGGGGGCATGAAGAATTTGCGCGACGTTTATCCGGGTATAGTGCATCAGGAAGAAGAATCCTCCTCTCCTGCAACAACTGCTGTGGGTACGCAGCTTTCAGAGAATGCAGAAGAAGAATCTGTTGTGAAGAAGAGTCATGGGTCTGATGGAACGACGCAAGGAGTTTTTACGGAATCTGGCCAAGAAGATCAGAGGACTTCGGATCTGAACGAAATGCTCCACCACTACGAGCAAGAAGTGGGTAAAAGCCTACGTCTGTGTGAGCAGCAGCCAGTTCCTCCTCCAGAAGATGATGCAACAAACAATCCTACAACAACAACAACTACTACTACTACAACGGAGAATCAGTCGAAAGAGAGACTTGGTGGACCAGCTGCAGATTTGCAGGACCTCGGCTCCACGAGCGTCGATGGAGCAAAAGAGGAGGAGGGATCTCCGCGCCCAGGTCTGATCAAGAGCTTGGTGGGAACCAAGATTGTACCGCTGGTGGCACCGCTCGTCACACCTCTGGTGTCCGTAGTAACCGTCGTGGGCGAGAGCACTGCTGCGGTAAGAAAGACTCCTCCTCCTCCTCTCTGGGTTACAGAACTGATCCTTGCCGGGACGTTTAGGGAGCTTCATGGGTTGAGCTTCTTGCTTCTTTCTTCAGACAGTTTTGTTGTCAGCTGCTGCATGCTGCGAAATATTGTGTTTGGAAGTGTCCGAGTCGTAAACTTCATCCATGATTCGGAATGCTAGATTCTGGTAGGAAGAGGAGAGGATAGTGCTAGCGAGAAGACGGCGGCATCCAATCAAGCAGCTGGGTCAGAGCAGAAGGAATCTACAGCAGCTGCTGAGAGAGCCGTGGTCGAGCCCACAACTCCTTCCAAAGATGCTCCAATTTTGGGAAGAGTGGGGAACCTTGAATCACAGGTAGGTGGTAGCTAGCTTTTTCCTTCAGCATCCTCACTCTCTGAGTTTCTTCTCGATGCTGAGCATCTATCTGGAGTGCTGCAGCAGTTGGAACCTATGTCGAAGCTCCTGGAGATCAAGCTTGTAGCAGCTGTGATGCTCAGCATTCTGTGACCAGCATTTTGTTTGTTTGTCTAGATGGATTCTTTGGAAGAGAAGCAGAGTCCATCAAGAGGATCAGAGCAGCAACAACCATCCCGTTTGTCAGTCTCGTCACTGGGGGGTTCTCCTCCCACTCCCTCAAGCTTAGAGAAGCGATGTCGACCAGCAAAAGATGTCCTGGAGGAAACAGAAGTGAAGGGCACACTTGTTGAACGTGTGCAGTCCTTGGAACAGCGTCTGAATCAGGTGCAATCCCTGAACTCTAAACCCTAAAAGAAAGGAAGGAAAGAAGGAAGGAAGGGCTTGATCACATGAAGAGGACACACAGCCATTGAGACAACAGTATTGTTTTGCTTGTCATGATTTTAGGTAGTTACTCCTGGAGAGACAGTTGTGGAAGGAGGAGGAATTCCAGCAGTGGCAGTGGCGGTGGCACAGGAAGAGCCTGCTGTACAAGGAGCTACAGTGCAAGACTTGGAACAGGGACTAGGAGAGGAGGAGGAGGAAGCAGCAGTGCCAGTCACAAGCCCTACCCCAATTGTTACAGAACCTGATGAATCAACAGCTCCGGAAACAGAAGTCCCAAAAGAAGAAGATGAAGGAGTTCCTGTTGAAACAGAAGCTCTTGATGAAACAGTCGCAGAAACTATAATAGTGCCCAAAGCCACACCAGAGCCACATGCTCAAGTAAGATCTGGACCTTGAGAGCTCGATCCTTCTTGACCCACCCAGAGAAGAAAAATTGTTTTAGACTCTCTCTGTGATGCAGCAGCAGCCTCATGGACCAATTTTGCATTCCAGTTTGGCAGAGCACGCTTTTGAACTGTGCTCAAAGAGTAAGCGAGTGCCTGAGTGAGAGATCCACAAACACAAGAGGTTTTCTTTGCTGACTATAGATTTTGCCATGTTGATGGGGGTGGTTTTGCATTGTTTCCATCTCTATTTGTGTCACACTTTTGTATCTGGTGTGTGGCAGGTGGGTGAGCAAGAAGGCTCTGTGGGTGCAATGCCACAGCAAACTGCAGAGAAGGGAAAGAAGAAGCATTTTCAGAAGCTGCGTGCTGCATTACGACGCATGTTCAAGCCCAAAAGTGCATCATAGACTTTGCTGTTCATATAGTATATGGAAGGTGCTTGTTCAAGCCCAAAAAAACATCATAGACTTTTCTGTACACAAGTGTATGGCAGCCATTGGAAATGCTCAGTTTTACAAACCTGGCAAAAGCAGCAGCAGCCAGCAAGAAACCCAAGTAAAGTTCACTCCGTACAACAGTAGTGCATGCCTCCTCTCCATGCCCATCACAGAAGATGTTATAGTTTTCTAACACACAGTACATCTATACACTCAAAACCCTCAGTCATTCTAACATGCTTTGTTGCCTTCACTACCTCAGAGTTTCTTGAAAGATGTGAAGCTGGTTGTTTACATAGTGGTGGGAAATGTATGTAGTAAACTGCTTCAATCCAGAAACATAAGTAAACCTGTGTGTCTACTATGAGCAATTGTCCAATACCCTGTACACAGAGTTCACAATAGATTGTGCATTGCTCTCATCTGGAGTTGCTGCAACATTGTTTTGACTTGTACCACCAACAGTATGAATAGGATCTGGTTACGAAATTCCTTGACACCAAGATGAGCTTCTTTTTTTCTCCACACAGACTTGCAACATCACACTGTCAATCTCCACTCAAATCGGTCACTCTTAGTCTGCACAACAGTTAAGCCCAAAGCTTCCATGTGCAGAACCCATTTAGTAATGAAAGCTTTGTGTAAATTCTGGTTTGGTTGCAAAGTGTTATGTACACTCATTGATATGCTCCACAAATGTGTTATTCTACAGCTACTGCAAATTAGTAGCTACATGCACAGGTCCTGCAAAGCAGCAGCTATGAATCTTGTTTCTTTTGTGGAAAGTGGTAGTATACAGGATTATGCACAAGAGTGTTAAAAATGTTTATGAGATTCCAGAAAAAAGTGTGCATAGAGATAGCCATCAACATTGACTACTAGGTAACAATCCAATGTGCAAAATTCATGTGATGGGGATCAAGACCTTTGTTTCCAAGAAAAAAATTCCTTTCATTTGATTGGCATCCTTTCACAACTACCTCCTAATGCCATTTCTCTGAGATTGCATAAAATGGCAATGAGGTGAAGGTTACTATCAGAATCAAATTTAGATCAATAAGACAATAGAGATAATACCAATAAAAACACTAGATAGCCATTGTGTCAGTTCCAGCAAAACCCACAATGAAGACAAACAAAGGACTTCTGGTTATAACCATACAAGTGTCACCCACAAAACATCAGATCATTGCCTTCAATCATGACCGGCAGTGAATGGCACAGAATCGATGCCAGGACTCCGAAAGCTCATGATGATGGGTGAAGATTAGCACATAATAACCTGCTCAACTTTCAAGCAGAGAAACAAAAATTTGCATCCTAAGTTTCTGTCACACCTTTCAGAAGCAGTAATAGACTCAGAAATGATGTCAGGTAGAGAGAGAGAGAGAGCACTAATAAAAAAACTCGATAGTATCCACATTGAAGCAGCAGAAACAAGGTTGTGAGCATAAACTTCAGCTTCATTTCAATTTCAATTGCCCCTGTACAGCCAAGTATCTGAGCTCAAGGCACAGAGGAACCCTTAACTTGGACTGAAGCAAATATATATGCAAAATGCAGCAATGACTTTGGCAACAACATGAACAAGGCCAATTCTTATCATCCTTCACCGCTCCGACATAAATATGCAATAGAAATGATTTAGATGTCAAAGCATTGACAAGATCAGGTTTACAAGTAAAAATTGTACATGGCTAGAGAAGAGATTTTAGATCCTATCACGTGGGCCGATCACAGGTGGCTGCTGAGGACCCTTCTTGATTGGCAAGAGGTCACCTGCAGCAGTAGATCCAAAATATCCAATTGACGTCGCCCATCCAAGCACCAAGAACTTCAATAACAGCCCCCTCTTGCTGAAGACTCCGCCGAAAGTCTCAAAGAACTTGCTCTGAGATTGGTTTCAAGATTCATCACAAACCAAAAGGTCATTCAGAGCTCTGGAATCAAGCAAGCAAACCAACCTACCTCCAAGCAGTTTGCTCGAAGACTCAAACAAAGATATTCAGTCAGAACCGGAACAAAGCAACAACCAACCTCTCCAGGCATGCCTTGAAGAATAAAAATACAATGGAACCAGGAAGAAGCTCCAGGAGGATTCTAGACTAATGTGTGTGTACCTGAAGTCCATTGTAGCGGTTTGGTTCGTCATTGCCATAGAGATCCCATTTGCCAGTGGTGTTGCTAATGTCTCCCAGATCGAAGTACACGCTCTTCTCACCATACTTGGCTGTCACTGCTCCCACCCTACCCATCCTCAAGAGCCAGCAAGCCACGTTCAACATCTTTTCTCTCTCTCTCTCTCTCTCTCTCTCTCTCTCTCTCCCTCCACTTGTGCAAACAAAGAAAATCCCCGGGCATTCTCACCAGCATTCAACAAAGAGAGAATGGAGAAACATTTCTCTCCGAGTCCAACATGATGAAGACACATGATCCGTGATGGTGGTGGTTTGCCAACAAGCTGAAGAAAGGTAATAAGAAAGAAAGAAGAACAAAAACCTGGATGGGGCTCGGACAGAGACGGGGCGTGCAGAAGTGATAGCAAGCTTCTGGCCATTGATGCTACTGCTGCTACAAACTCCAGCAACCAGAGTTGTAGAAGCTCCAAGGCTGCTGCACGCCATCTCTGCTGCTACTGCTGCTGTGAATTGTGCACTGTACTTGCGAGTACTTAATCCGAGCGACAATGCGGGAAACCTCCGATTCTTCTCTTCTGTGAATGTCTCAGCGATCGAGTTCTAAAGCTCTTCCTCCTCTTCCTCCTCCTTCCTCTTCCTCTTCTCCTCGCCCACAAGAACCTGCCGTGTTGGCTGCCACGTTGATAAACTCGGGATTGCGGAGTCTTTGCGCATCCAATGCGAGCGCTCCCTGATCCTCAACCATATCCTCGTGGATAATCTTCCCTTTCACTACCGTCGATCTTGTGTCACATTAAAGAGAACCCTAATCCAAGCACCCATGTCCAAAACCGGACTTGTTCTCGAACTCCGAAAGGGATTGAGGCTTTTTTCTCTTGCTTCTTCTCACTCCAAATGCTTCTGAAATTTTTTAAGAAAGCACAAATTGCAAAGCAAAGTGCTTCTTCTCTCTCCAAATGCTTCTGAATTTTTTTGAAGAAAGCACAAAAATGGAAAGCAGAATTCTTCTTTGTCGTGGCTCTCTTACTTCCTTTATGTCTTTTGGTTCTTTAAGTTGATCAGATACGTACTTTGGTTTTATTCTTGTTGTGTAAGCTTGATGAGAGTCACAATTCTCAGCTATGGTGTTCAGAATTTCTGCCTGAGTTGGGAGGACAACAAACAGCTTCGCAATTCTGGAGGATCTCTGCCACAGAATTCTTGCAGTTTGCAAGCTTTGAAGATTTTAGCATGCTAGTCACACAACAAGCACTTAGCAATGTCAACATAAGTTTTTTTGCAAATCAATGAAGCCCACATCAACAAATGGTCTTTCTTTTGCCTTCAAAACTTCTGTTAAGTGAAATGTACAACAGTCACATACATCAACTAAAGCTCATATGATTGAAGCTTTCTTGTCTGTCAGGTTGTGTGCACACTCCTAACGCCATCAACACTAGCACTCAAGAGACATAGCTAAATAAAAAAACACTCATAGCATCTGCATTCAAGTCGGTGAGGATAAGCTCCACTTCATTTTTGCTTCCCCCTGTGCAAGCAAACTGACAAGGCAAAGGCAAAGATAGGCCCAGCACAGAAACCATCAGGTCACCAACAATTCCAGTCTCGGACTGAATTCTTGAGCATATAAAGTGGTGCTTGCAGTAGCCATTGAAGAATGTGTCCAATGGATAGAAGATATGTATCTTCATGTGTCATGAGAACTTCTCCAAATTCATAATTTAAGTCAACCCGAATAAAATTTAGAGATGAGTTGACAATAACATCAAAAGAGATTTCAGGTCCCACAAATACCACCAGCCAGAGGAAACCAGTAGAGATTTCAGATCTCACCACAACCTACCACCAGCAGAGGAAATGCAACAAAAAATATCTCTCATAAGAATCAAGAAATCTCCATTCTCACAATTAAGAAAAAGCAAAGCAAGGTTAACACTTCTTCATTAAGTCACAGAAATTTCCAGAGAAGGATAAACAAACAGAGCAAGTCCCACACCACCTGTTCAAGGAACATCAACAGTAACAATGATATGACAGTGACTTCTCTATCACTTCTTCCCCACTGACTTCACCAGCTCCCTATAGTGGGTGAAGGCTGATGTAAACACTAACCTGCATACTAAGTTTCTGCTGCAAATCTAAAAGCAACGGGAAAACTCCGCCATGCTACTGGCTGGCAACAAACAACACTACAAGGAGAAAACACAAAAGCAAAACACATGACAGAATAGACTAAACACACAGAAAAGAACAGCAAGGAAAAACATAGACCAAGGGGGCTTACAACAAGCTCCAAACTTACAAGACTCTATGCAAAATTCAGAACACTCCAAATGCTGAAATTCCAAAAAGGAATTTTTATTTATTGAGCAACCCTCTAGTCCTCTTACACAGAATATTTAGAGGGTAGCCTTTATTCTTCAGAGGGACAATAAGACTGACCATCAGAGAAACAAAGAAATCTTCAGAACTACAAAGCCTCAAAAACTTGTAAAACTGACTACTAACAACTCCCAACTTAGCAATAATTGAGATGTTGGAAGGAACGTGAGACATATAGATCATGCTGATACTTGCATACTTTGGTTGAGAACGTTAATTAAAGATATCACAGGATATACCTTAGAGGAATTCATAGATCCAAGAGGTTACAAGAGAAGCCTTTAGAATTCAAGCTGTTTCTTGAACCAACAAAAGCTTAAAACAATGAAGGTTCAACATCAGATTAAACAGTTTATTCATCAGAACTTTATACAAGCTTTCAGATCCATTAGGTCTATTTTAGTGTAGAGAGTTGAGAAGTCAAAAGACTGCAACAAGAGTGGAGAAGCTTTATCAACTTTCAGTCTCGAAAGATTTAAGTTATTTTATTACATCAACTACTCCTGTAGAGTCATTGAGAATTCGACTACTAACACAAGGAACATTAGCCTTTCTGAGTTTTGCCACCCAAAGGTTGTTGACCGTAGGAAAAACAGCTTTGCAGAAAGAATTGAGCCACTTAGAAACATCAACAAGGGAAGTAGAGCTGGGTGCACAAATAAATCTAGGTTTAATCGGATTTTTATGAAACTTCCAGAGAAGATTTCTTTGTGCAGAAGTGGAAGGGTTCGGATTGTTGACATGCAGAGATTCACATGTCCAAACACTATATGAAGTGAGCAACAATAGGAGCACTCATGTAGTTCTCAAACTTTCAAAAAGTAGAAACTCTAAAGTCTGAATGCTGCAAGTAGACCAGATTATAAATTGGTGGAATTGCAGAGAAATCTCCACAACAACTTGGATGAAACATGATAATGAGTACAGACATCACCTTATGAGAGTCAGCCACAAAGTATCAGACCATCACCTTCATCACAAATAGCAGTGATGACCTGCCATGACTATTCACTGAGTCCATCAGCTCTCAATGGTGAGTGTAGATAAGCATATACAGTAATCCACACAAAATCTGCCCAAACCATTATACAAAATCTGCATCCTGAGTTTCTGTCACATTTCCAGAAGCACTGAGAAGACTCAATCATGATATTGGCTAGAACTCAAGTATATCAGATTGTACATAAGGATATCATGAACAAACAAGAGTGTCATCAGTGACAAAAACCGTCACACAACAATAGAGTGATTAGCAGCTCATCAATTTGCCAAATTCCAGAGTTGGCAGAGATTTGCATTGATTCAATGTGCTTGTGAGTGTACCTTCAATTTGCAGCAGCAGCCAAGCCAGTCATTCCATGCTTTGATGCTCAATGAATTCCAGGTTTCTAGCAAATATATATCTGTAATTTGAAACCTTCTCAACAGACATTCCCAAGCTGTAATAATATGCTAGCAAATTATTTTGCTAAATTGCACAAAAGAACACCACACAGAAAGATTACTAAGACTCTTGAAAATCCTGATTGTTCAAAGCAGGAAATCATAAATTGGGAAGCATCATAAATATACATCGCCATCTTCTGCATCGACTCTAGTTTGTAGATTGTCTGCTAAGTTAAGACTCTTTCACTATATAAGCAGCTTGTAGTGCTCACCGGACTGCTTGAACAACACTACTGTACAGAAGAACATCTTGCCTGTTTTTCCTCAAGGAACGCTTTGATGTTGCTCGTGGTAATCACATGCACGACTCGTAACCAAAGCCTGCAAAAACTTAGGTGACAAGTGGGCTGCTCGATTCCCATACGAAAAAGATGGAATGCCCCCATCGTCAACGATCTCATCACCACTCCGAATCAAACAACCACCTCAACCAAAGATAACTTTCATGACGATGACGATGGAATTGAGAGCCACAAGCGGCACTCGCAAGTACTGTACCGCATGCAGCAGACCAACAATTTGGCCCTTGATGGTCGTCACTCTTCCACTTCCCATCTCCCCAAAACCCCAACCATTGGGAGCCAGAAACCGATCCTCGTTGAGAATAGCCAGCGCATTCGTGATCAACAAAATAGCCTCCAACAACTGCCACAAGGTCATCCTGACAAGACCGACCTCACCTCTCCCCCGCCCCCGCCCAGAGACTTCCCCGCTGCCTCTCTTCGACCAACTCCAACAACACCAGCTCCAAAACCTAGTTCTCTGTCTCTCTCTCAAAACACAAGATTTCGCGTTCTTCACACACACACGCACACTCTCTCTCTCTCTCTCTCAAAACACAAGATTTCGCGTCTTCACGCACACACTTCTCTCTCACTCTCTCTTCGGTGTCGTTCATCAAACCCTAACCCTAATTTTCCTTCAAACCGCTATTTGCTCCTTAAACCCACTGTTTGTGCTCCATTGGAACAAGCGACGGTGAATTACCAGTTGATGTTCCTGGGATATTTTTGGGGTCAAATATGGGAAATATTTAGCATTTTGGGGTCCTTTTTTGGTCTCAAGTTGTTAATAAAAATAGGTGCGATACACCTTGATCAGATTAATGCAATAAACTGTCGAATAATTAATTAAATTTTAAATCTTACCTTCGGCACTTGCTTTTTTAATTCTGAAATTTTCAACAGGTAATGGTTATAACAAATAATAAACACATTCTTGTTATGTTTATGGGACACTCTAGTATGTCTAGTTTGTTGTAGTCTTTAAGTTCTTGACTTTTAAGGTTTACATTTCAAACTTGACAGTTGAAAACTTATAGTTTCTTTTTTTAAATTTTTTTTTGGCACAAGTAATAAATAATTTCTCAAACATTCAACAAAAAAAATTAATTTATGTCAAAATCATTCATGTATTACGATATTGATTTTTTAAAAAGACAATTGAATCGGCTAGCTTTGGTTGACCTTAACTTATTCATTTTAGCATAACAATGGTGATTCATTGGAGATGGTTTAGGTAGAGTTGATTTAGGTTCCATAAGTTATCCTGTTGGACAATGGTTTTGAATCGGAATTTGTTTAGTTAATTTCAGAATAAAGAGGAATGAGAAAGTGTTTTTATTGGATCCATGTCTTTTCAAAGCTATTTAGTTTCAAAATTATAATCACAACCAAATTTTCAAACCTTTATGCATCTATTTGCATCCCATTGTTTTTCAATTGCACAATTTCAAAATTTCAATTAAGTTTCAAAATTTGAACTCAATTCAATTTAAGAATTTGAATTCAATTGAAATGCATGCAATGTCATTCAATATTTCCATTTGAATGGAACTTAATTTTCACAAAATCAATTCATTCTTTTCATCAATTGATTGTCACTAATAATGTGCAATAGTGCAAAACCCAAGTAAAATAATGGTTTTACATGTGGTTATTCATTGTTTGGATCACAATTGTGTGAACACAAGATGTTAATACTCTCCCCATCTAAGTTCATGGGGGTCAAAATGGCACTTTGCATGATTATGGGTAGATGTGTTACACCTTTTGCAAGGATATTTCATGTTTTGCAAAGTAGAACAAAAAAAATTAAGTTTTTTGTTTTAACATTTCATCGCTTTAAAACTCAATAGGTATTAACAATCTTATTCCAACCAACATATTATAATTGGGTCTAAACATAATATAAAATAAAAATTCCATCAACGTTTGTCCATCCTAGCAATAAAATCGCACAAATTTCATGTAAGGTGCTATTTTGACCCCCCATGAAGTTTGATGGGGTGTTTTTTGTTTAACTAAACATTGGAAAAAAGTTATTTATTTTATGTACTTCTTAATTGAAGTGTTATGTTTCACCGTTACACATTTTTCATGGTTGGTATGTCATTTGATTGTGATAAACAATGAGACATTCAACACTTGATGTATTAATGATGTAATTTTCAAAATGAATCATTTCACTATGACAAACTACGTATTTAAAGATTTGGTTTTGAGCAAAGTCTACATATTGGTTATTGTTCACTTGATATATAACGTTCATGTTAGTGATTCCAATCATAAAGTTACTAAGCAATGCCTTGTTTTCTCGAATTTGTCACATGAATCTCAACAACACAAGGTTCATCACCACGACCAACAACTTTAGAAGGATTCCAATCTCAAACTTATGTACTAGTTGCCATTTTTCAACCCTATTATTATTAATAGATCCTATGCAAATGATTTGAATTAAAAGGGATTAAAATTGAATTTATTAATATTGAAGATGGGATCTAAATAAACTATGATATTCTTTCTAAAGCCAAAAAAATGACAAACAACCAAATATATATATGTGGACAAAGATCAAACTTTAGTGAAAGGTGACATACAACTAAAAATGAAAAAAAGAAATCCTACAATAGATTTCAAACCTCAAAAAACCAAGGACAAACATGAAACATTTGATGAGAAGCAATAGGCACCTAGAAATCAAGGCCATAAAATATCCAAAGATAAACACATAATTAAAAAAGCCATAAGTCCTCCCCCCACCTTTGTTACTTGATGCAATTGTCTCAAAATATTTGTCATTTTTGGCAAAATCCATGAACTACAACACCAAAAGGTGAAATGCAATATTCAACAACGACGACTAAATTTGGAGTTTGAAAATGTTATGAAATGAGGTGACTAAAGATATTTTCAAAGTTTTGTATAAGATGTAGAAAACAAATAATAAGCATTTGATATCAAAATGCAATCTACACAAGAAAGTTTGAAATCATTCACCCTTTGAACACCTTTAGTGTCACTTGGGCAATCCATAGTTTCCTATGAACTTGATTTATTGTTGATTTCTTATGTTGATGTGACATGACAATGAAACAAATGACAAATAACACTATCTTCCATATTTAAAAGACAAATGTTACAAGTGAAATAATTACATATCAAATTATGATTGTGGAATAATACATTTAACATTGATGGTTCTATTGATAGGTATGCATTTGGGTTTTTAACTAGGTTTTAAACTTATCATCCCTAAGAAATTATGTACTATGGTAGGTCAAATATGATTACAAATATTTAAACTCCATAAATCATCAAATAAAAAGCTAAGGCTAGGTATCACATTATGTTGCATTATGAGTATGAAACAAGGTTAACATTTTTAATTTTCATCTACATGCCCTTTTATATCTTGGACATAAATTATGTAGTAATTACATAGTCCAATGAAGCTCTTCAAAGTGTGAACATCAGTAGGATTGGGCATCTCCAAAATTGCTATTACTTTGGCCCGATGAGCCATAATACCATTTGGCAAAATTCTGTTTCCAAGGTAGACTACTAAGGTGACAATAAATTCACACTTTTTAGGATGGATCTTCATATTGACTTTGTGGAGCCTCTTTAATAACTCTTCAAAATCAGCCAAGTGCTATAGGAATCTTTTACTATGCACTAGGATGTCATCTATGTAGCACTTCAGGAAATTTGCCCTTTCGAGAACTTGGTCCATGACTTACTAAAAGAAGACAAGTGCATTCTTGAATCCAAAAGGCATCACAAGCCATTCCCACAATTTGTTACTGCCATGGAATGTTGTTTTCTTGTGATCCTTTGCAGCGAACACAATCTGGTTGAAGCCTAGCCTCAAATCCATAATTGTGAAAATGTTTAAGTCTCTAATGCTATCAAATAGTTCTTCAGGGATGGGCATGGGTTACTTGTCCTGAGGTGTAACTAGGTTCAAAGGCCTATAATCCTTGCACATCTTTTTCTCAGTCCATAATCCAGATGAATCTTTCTTTGTTGGCATTACTATAACAGCTGCGAGTTAGAAATTGATGGTTGAATCAAACCAACCTCATGGAGCTCTTTGCATCTTTCATCTACCAGTTCCCACTCATGTTTGTTCAATCTATGCCTCCTCCAATAGACGAATGTCTCATCTGTAAAGTCTATAGAAAACTTCATGTTCTTACACCTACTTAAGTCTTTCATTGAGAATGTGAACACATTCTCATACTTAATTAGCAAGTTTGTGACCTAGTCTCTCTCCTTATTGGTGAGTTGGTTCCCCATAACGAAAGGGTAGTTGAAAACACATGGAATGGAGTTGGAAAGTGTGTTTGAAGAACCTAGTGTATTGGGTTTTCCACTATCCAACTACATAGATTCGTAGAAGGTTGTAATTGTTTCTCCAGAAGTTGATGTATTTCCAGGTGTATCAAACACAACTTGAGTCAAATTACATGGTACCTCCTCCCCCCAACACTAAGAGTGAAATGTAGAGTGTTGAAGATAGGCAAGTGTACTTGGTCAGGGTGCCATGTGATCGCATCGCCAGAACTGTAAGTTGATTGAATAAGTGTTGGTGTTGTGTACATTTGAAAGAGTACATAGGTTACCAACAACCATGTAAAGGAGTTCAGGTCCATGCCTCTCCCTAGTAGAGTGTTACGTTCCAATTTAATCACCTTAGTGTGACTAGTAGTGCCAGCTTGGAACCCCATAGCCCTTTCTCTTTCTTTTAAGCTTGGTTCATCCCAAGCGGCTGAAGCATGATGATACACCAGGCTTGGTTCATCTCCTTGAAAGGCATGTGCTCCTAGGAAGGAAACAAAGGTGGGCCAAACACCTTTTGGTTTCCTATTGTGTTTGCAGGAAACCAAGGAGGTTTATCTTGCCTTGTAACTGGTTGGCAAGAGCTCTGATCATCCAATATGTGAAAAACCTGTAGGTTGGGGTCTCTGATGGTCTATCTCAGAGCCAATTGCAAAACTAAGAGTGATGCCAGGTTGGTCCACCAGTTGCACAACCGATGCGCATAGGAACCACATTGTGCCGCATCAAGTAGGAGCGGCTCTCCAAGGTAATGTTTGACTAGTGTGTAGTGCTCTTGGACTTTCTCCCTTTGGTCAAACTGAGAAGGGTTGTTCTCAATTACATAACAAAATGTAGGAGAAACAGATTGAGCCTAGGTGATCAATTGTATCATGTTCGTGAAGAGATCGGATATTGTGTCATTCAAGCCTTTTCCAAATCCAACTGTTGAAAATCCTTGACACTCCCAACCTGAAATGATGAGGTTGACAAGGCCAAATAATTCCATATGTTTCTTTTGAATTAGTTGTATGTTAGAGGGCCAAAATGTGAAACTAGCCTTGCATGCAGTGGTTGCAAACTGTTGTGGAAATCTGGCTGTGAGTTCCATCATTCTCAATGCCACCACATGCCTTGCAATAGGATCAATGTTTACGTAGAAATATCTCCGAACCACCATCCGTGACTGTAGTAGGGCTTCGAGACCTGTACCAATATCACCAAAGAGCTCTAGTATTGTAATCCTTTCTTTAGGTGGTGTCTAGGTGATTAGCTGACGAAGTAATGGTTTAATCGGTTCACCATGGCTCTCCATGTTCTCAAAACTAGACAAAGTTTTGACCAATGGCTTGTGGGCTACTTTGAACCTCTATAAAACCTCTAGTCCATGTTGAATGTTAGTAGGAACCACCCTCAAACTTTTAGTAGCTTGAGCATAAGCTATCTCCTCCTCATCTCCCTTTATCCACTCATGGTTAGCTTGTTGGATGTAGGAAATGGTGTGTCCTTCCTTGAGCATACCATGGTGAGCCATAGGACTATGGTTCCCATGTAAATCAAGGGGTATGTATCCTAAGTGGTGGCCATTAGTCTCCCAATCCATTTGGTAGTACGCATGTTCAAACTAGTTATCAATTGTGAAACTTGGTGGAAACAAGGCCTTTTGCCCAATGAGCACATCATAATTGGTGGCATTAATGACTAAACATCTAACCTGTAAGCAAAGCTCCTGATCTGTACCTTAAATTAAGTTAAGTGTAATCGAATCTGAGCTTTCGCCAAGTACCTCCTTTACGCTCCCACTAGCGGTGCGAATCTGCCACATAAATTTTTGTAGTTTGGAGTCAAGCATGCCCATCTTCTTGGCTAATTGAACTCTAAGAATCGCTGGTTGGGCACCTATATCAAGAAGTACCACTCTGGGTGTATGTCCTCCCACTTGGATTGTTGACCCAATATTGTCGACAATGGCAACTCCAGTGGCGATGGAAGTTTTTTCACTAGGCACCACCTTCGGAAATGAGTGAAAGACTTTGTGGAGAGAATGGCTATCCACAATGCCTTTGTTGAGTAACAAATCCACAAGTGAGGTGTTCTTAACTCCCTTTTGATATGTGAATATAGAATCAGAGGTAGGAAAGCCCACTAGTTTAGCCATGCTAGAACTAGTGACCAGATTACGAACATCATCTACAACACGTGAGCTAATCGAATGTCTTTCCAAGGTGTTGGATGGGACTTCTATAACATGTGGATCAGGGATTGGTAAAGGACCTGATGTAGTGTTCAAGGTATCCTATTGCAATTATGTCCTTAGTGCTTAATTTCAAATCTTGAAAACAAAACAATGGTGTACTCACAAGCTTTTGAGCCATTTCATGCATTTGAAGTTGGCATTCCATAAGTTGATGAGTGGAAAATTGTGTGTTTTCCTGATGTACATGTATTCTTAAGACATGGGAATTTGATGCCCTAACAGCTTCTAGTGTAGTAGTCTCTTCCCCCCTCGTTAACAAGGTGCGTTTTTTTTCCATGTTGAGAGGACGAAAAGATTGTGGCATGATTGCTCAAGCTGCTCTAGCCTTGGTAATAAGATTTGAACCAGATGCGAGTTCATCAGCCTAAATTACCTGCTTAGTGGCAGAAATGTTGGGTGCCACACTAGCTTCTTTTACCGCAACATAGGAAGGGCAAAAAGAAGTAGCAAATTCTGGTGTGAGATTAGAATTGTGTGTAGTGGAAAAAACATACTCTCCAACCATGGCATCATGTGGGAGGCCATAAAACAACCTAAGAGGTCCTTCTTGTGATCCTAAACCTTGTATAGGTTGGGCATGACTAACTGGTTGGGAGGACTTGCCTTTTAGATTAGTAAGTTGGGCCTTCAATGATTCGAATTCATTTTGTAGAGTCTAAACTTGAATTGCATGGCTTGAAGCACCTCCCTTTTGTCAGCATTGTGCTCCTTCTTCTTAACATTCTTATTGGAATTACCCTTGGTGGGCAAAGCCTGAGTGGAAGGTTGAGGTGCCTTGGCTTTTGGTTGAGGGACAACGGAAGATGTTGGCAGATTCTATTGTGGTAATCGGAGTTGCTTCTGTTTCGGGAACTTGGTAAAACAGACAACTTCCTGATAATCACAAAATATATCCTTGGAAGGAATGTTGCACTCATTAGCTTTGTGGGCAAGATTGTCACAGTAGTTGCAAGAAGGTAAGTTGGGTAACCGACTGCATCGTTTTAGCCCTTGAAGAAAAATGTGATGATCTAATTAGTGTAGCTAATGTAGAATAAAGCCTTGAATGTGATGGAGGCTTCATAGTACTAGCCTCATAGTGTGCATGAGCCAATTTTAGCTTTTCGAAAATGTTGTACATATCCAGGAAAGTGTATGATTCTCCAAATTTTGTAAAAACCCATTGCAAAACCTTCACATGGAGTGTTAGAGTACCTTCCAATAAACGAAGATACCGGTGGGCAGCTTCTAGGTCTGTGATGCTTTGGGTATCCTCTTTAAGTTTGAGAAGCCTCTTGTAGAGCATCTTGAAGGTTTCATCTTTTTGCCGAGAGAAAGTGGCGAGCTACAGAATTTTTTCAGAACTTTTGACTGGAAATTTCAACTCAAGAACTCGAAAGAATTCCCCCACTTGATCAACAAAAGCTGGTGCATCGGTGGTGGGAGGAATGTTTACAGTAGCAACAATGAGTTGTTGAGGAGAAAGGTTTACTGAAGTAGGTATCAGGTCTGGATTATTGGGCAGAGTCCCATTATTGCAACCCTACTTTGAGGGAAGTGTGAGGTCGCCACTCACACTTCCGAAAATGGGACTTGGGAGTCCTCCGGGACTCCCAAAAACTCAAAACTCAATTGCAGGGGTCAAAACACCTTGCATTGAAGTGTTCTTTATACCATTGGAAAGGTCTCGGAGTATAGATGTCCAAAATGGCCTTGCATGAGCCATTTGGACATCTATAGCACAAGTTATAGGTGAAAGGAGGGCTGAGAGTCAAATTGGTAATTTGACTCCCAACCATTAAAAGTTGGGAATCAACCCGATTCCGGTGTGTGCAGGTGGAGTGCAACACACCGTTGGAAAGTTCTCAAGGAGAGCTATAAATTTTCTTTAGACCTCGTCCCAATCGGAGGTCAGAACGAGAAGTTATGAATGCCCAAAGTCTTGAGGGTCCAAACCGGGACAATTTCGGGACTCCACTTTGGGAGTCTCGGGAAAAAGTGCCATTTGGATGCAAGTGCGGCAGAGAGATGCAAAGAATACTATATGGGGGAAGGTGATGGCTTCCCCCGAGTCCTAGCCGTGGTTAGTCAAGTGAGTCCAAGGTTACTCGTGGCTTGTCCCAACACCAAAAGTATGCATAATGGGTTTTAACCAACTTGTTGGTTTGGTTTTGGATGCAGGACCGAATAACTAAGTAGCTTATCCCTCTTCCTAGTCTAATCCCAGAGCTTTCAGCACGCCCCTCTCACCCCCCTTTAGTGCTGGAAGCTGGGACAGCACCAAGTTCCAACTATTTCCACTTTTTAACATAGTTAGACCCTTTTTTGGGTCTAACAAGGAACTTGGGGGCGTGTCACCCATGATGTGCAATTACAGCTTGCAATGCAGCTTGAGAGGCGGTGGCGATGGGTATGGCGTAAGTTGGATTGGGAATCTGGGTGATGCCCAAAATCCTTGCAAAATGTTGTTCGTAGACATCCAATGCCTCATAATGCACATAACGGGCCAATTGTTTGAATGCAAATGCTTTGGTGTAATTAGCGCCATACTTGAGCTCCAATTCACAAACCACAGTTGAAAAGGTTGCCTTGAACTACTTTAAAGAAATAGTACCTGGCCTTCCGTTGAACTTCTCAATTCTCCCAAAGGAACTGTTGACCTCCATGGTGTATATGGGTGTCAAGGTCACAACTTGCAATGAAATATACGGTGATGGTGTGAAAGTAGGTGCAGTAACAGGCGTACCCCACTGATGAGCCTTTCCAAATGGATTCTAATGTACCAATGATGTAATGTAACCTGAACCTAAATTCCTGGTAGGAGTTGTACTGGATGACAGTGGTGTTGTAGACACTTGATGGTACCGTTGTGAAGATCATGAGCTTAAAGAAATCGGCTTTAAAGATTGTGTGTTACTTCGTAACTGATATCTCGGCTTTGGTTGAGTGGTAATGCTTTCATCATCTGAGGACATGGTGTTGTCCCATGCCCCAAAATTTTGTAACAATACAAAAAACTAACTACAAAGTTTTAACATAACGTACAATTTGAAAAATACAATGTGTCGATGGGAATGGATGGTGACGAATGGATGTCAGATGAAAAGGCAAGACGATAGGACGCAGGATGTAAGACAACAAAACACAAGATGTAATGCAGTAGGACGTAGGACAATAAAACACAAGATAACAGTTCGACAAAAGTCTGTGGACGGACAAAAATCGGATGTGTCAGAGGTCATGGTGTCACAGAACACCTGTGAGCTCCGCGGCGATGGCTGACGGCAACATGGTGCGGCAAGCGTTATAAGTTCCCGGTGTTGCAAGCTTGCGACAACACTGCAACTTGTGGTGCTATAAGCTCGTGGCGTTGTAACTTGTGGTGATATTGGAGCTTGCGACAATGTTGTAGTTGGTGGTGGCACTGCAAGCTTGCATCGTTACAACTCGCAATGACGTTGCTTAGCAATGATGGCGAGTAGCGCTACGCTGTTTTGCAACAATGGCGGCCATTGAAATTTTTGTTTTTTTTTAAATTTTTAAACGATAACTTCAAAAGTCTTCAACTTCGTGTCTTTGTGTGAGAGAAAGAGAAAGAGAAAAGGGGGGGGAAAAGGTTTGAAACTTGCTCTGTTAGTTGGCATAAATGTAACAACGCAAGCTCTTTCCAGCAACACTAGCAACAACACTAGTAACAACTTGCGCTCCTTCCGGCAGCAGTAACACCTGTAGCAATAACTCAAGAACTCAAAGGCACAAAAAATCTACCACTTTCAACATGAAGCAACAGAAATTAGAGTTTTTCTAGAATTGAATTGCAAAGAAAGAAGAACATGAAATGTATGTAGACGATGGCCGTGCAATGGCCGTCATGAGCATCTAGAAATCCTATTTGATTATGGAGGAAACTCTCCTAACAAAAGAATTTTAGAAAAACTAAAAAGAGAAAGGAAGGGCTTGGCCTTTTATATAACCACTAACAAATTAAAACCCTAAGTACCTAATAATGTATAATCATCTAAGATCGTACATTAACCCTAAAAGCGCACATGGGCATGCCCATAACTGGCCATCATGTATGAGGTCATGTACGGGCATGACAAAAAGTTGAAGTGCACAAATACAAGTCACATGTGCTAAAAATAATAATAGGGACCAACCATAAGAAGGTAAAAGAAAAACCTTTGTCTTAAACACATCATTGATCATGTGAAGCAAATCAAACAAGGAAAAGGGTGAAGGACTTGAAAGAACATGAAACTTAAAAAAGGCCTCCCTGATCATAATGGCTTGTTTCAATGATGAAAAAAGTTGTTAGTTTGTTAATGTTAGCACCAAAATACCTATATGGCAAGAGGGATAAATATATTCCTTAGGTGTTGATTGCAATAGGATTCATCCTTTGCTTAAATCACTATCGTTGCAACCACTCCATGGGAAATGGCAACTCATGAAACCAAATCAATTCAAGTGGGATCAACAATGATGACATCATGCAAAATGTGGAACCCATCTTAAATAACACAATATCAACCCATTAATGTGAAGATTGGTGGGAAGGTGATGGAAAAACAAATGTTTTTTTAAATGAAATATGAAACTTAACATTTCTAGCAATGAAAGTAAAGGCATCTCGAGTGGTGTCATGGGATGCAATGCACTCCCTTTGATGAAAACAAAAGAGAAGGTGTATCCCCATTGGGTTTTTAAATTGACCATAGATGTCATGGGCCAAACCAATAATCATTGGATAAGAAAAACCCAACTTGGTACAATCTTACAAAGATGTTTGAAACCAAATGAAATTACATGACGATTGAATGAGCAAAAGTTAAACACATGAACCTAAACTTGTGTGAGATCTCAAGCAAGTGACATGAAAATCAAAAGTCATGGTATAAATAATGTTGGAAAAAGAGTGTTAATGTAATTTTTTTGAAATGTTGTTTTAAAAACTATCCATTCTCCTTTTCAAAAATTGTTCAAAAAGAAGAAAGAAAACTTGGGCTATAAAAGGAAGAAGGTCACATGCCAACCTCAAGTGGGTCTAGAATGGAAATGGACTTAAATTATTGATTCTTATGGCCTCCAATAAGAATGGGCAACAATCTTGCAACAATTTGAAAACAATGATTAGAATCACAAAGAACTAATTCCCCAAATAAACCATTAAGCCAATGACCTTAACGAAAATGAGATCAATCACTTTCTAATCTTCAAAAGAAAAACTTGTCAACAAACCAAGGAACCTTTTGACATTCCTTAAAAACTTGGACCCAAAGGCTTCTCAAAGTCCTCGACGAAAATTGAATTTACTTTTTTAGTGTATTTGGAAGTCACATTATCAAGCAAAGTTTTTCTTTCACAAAAGGTATGGCATTTCCAAATTGTGAAGTGCCTACTCTTGTAGGCGTTTCAAAAGGAGTTGGTTTTCATTTTTTGAAATGCCCTTGCTTCTAATTTTTCATTTTTGTTGTGATATCCATTGGGTATCAACGGAAAAAAAGATAAAATTCTTTTGTTTTGTATTTGTTATTTCCACCGTTGCTTTTACACCAAGTAACACGCAACTCTGAGGGCATTACTCTACACTAACCTTAGTAATGTGTAAGTAAGAAAATTGAGCAGATCTATGATCTGCACAAAAAGGAAAAAGAAAGTGAACTAAATGTAAAGATCTACAAGAAATTTTTGTAGTTTATTTGGAACAAAACTCAGAATTTGTTTTCTAAAAAATTTGGGCATTAAAAAAAAAGAAGAAACATCTGCCCTTCTTCTTCTTTTTTCTTTCTTTCTTCCCCATGATACTCAAAACGGAAATTATGGGATTAAAATTTTAAAATATATCTTTACATAGGGGAATATGCTTGGAGGGAGTATTCCCCCAAACAAGTGCCCACTCCCTTGACTCTGCCTCAGTTGGGTGCTTATTTGGGGAATGGTTCACTCCTTGAGCATTATCCTACCCTACACTTAGGCCCACTTTAGATGGGGTCCAGGGTCCAAATTCGTAGGAACCAATTTGGACCCATTCGGAGCAAATTGAATCCTTGAGTTGGACCTTACATTGAACCTTAGCTTGCATCTCGGTTCTCCAAATCATGAGCTCTCTCTCCTTTGAACTCTATTTTAAAAATCTGAACCAATTGAGTTTCCATCCAAAATGGTGCCATGTAAGTTTAGCCTCGATTTGCCACTTTCAAGTCTTGGACCCTCATCTAAAGCCCGTGGGTCCAATTTATGGCCCTCGTCCAATAGGATTTCTCTATTTCATTGGGCCTTGGACCTTAGACCCTCATTTAAGCGGCCCTTAAATTCTGGCCATTTGGTAAAAGCCTCAGGAATTTCTTTCGGAAGCGCAGACCGGAATGGATGATAATTCGTTCATTCGTCGGTCACATTCATTCGCTATCTTTTTCGTCTTCTTCGCCGCTGTTCTCGACTTTGGGTTTTCCGGGGAGACGAGTTTTTTCGTGCCCTCGAGGAGGAGCTTCCGCAGTCCCGAGAAGAGGAATTGCAATGCGGCAATCGGTGCTGAACTAGTAATCGCAGTCAGGGTACTACAGCGATGGTGATGTCAACTCCCTTGGATGTGAGTTATCTCAAGTCTTTTTGTATTGTAGCTAGTTTCCATTCCTCAGTATGTCCATAGGACTCGTATCTTGGAGCTCGGTTTCTTTTTTCCTTTCTGTCTCTTTTTCTTAATGTACGTAATGTTGTTCTGTGTCAGCATCGGTTTCGTATCCCTGCTTTTTCTTGCAATGTGAGTAGCTCCAAGTATGGCGGAGATACAGAGTACGAGTCTGTTTTTCATAGAGAGTGGTGGAGAATTTCTGCGGACGAAAGCAAGACCTCGTTGTAGTCTCCGTGTGTCCGGGAAAAGACATAGGCCTGTCTCTACTACTTACGAGAGAATCGGCTGCAGATTGGGAATAACTTGACTCGCGCTCTTTGGAGCAAGCTCTGACACCGCTCGCAGAGCTGCGGAAGAGAGCAACGCCATGATGGAGGAAGCTGTCTGCGGAGCGGACATGGTCTTTGTCACTGTAAGTAGAACACCTTTCACGTGGCTTTGGAGGGCTCTAAGCTGGGGTAAGAGTCAATGCATGGAAATTTCTTGATATAAAAGAATAGGTTGTGTAGCGACCATGCTGTTGGAAACAAAAATCTCTTGCCTGTAAGAACGATCTGTGCAAATAGACAAATTGAAGAAAATGCTCAGTCATTGCTTCCATTGCTCAGAGTCTATGGTTTAAGGTGTCAATGACATTTCGCACTGGTGTTGAGGGGGAAAGATACCTACTAATTGGAATGCAAAGTGTTTGTGCAATCTAGTTCTTTTGATTAAGCCCTAGAAATGCAACAATTTCAGCCATAAATTAGGGTTATGAAACATGTCCATTGCAAAGCTTTCCTGATGGCATGAGCCACCTTGTAATGCAGGCTGGTATGGGAAGAGGAGGCACTGGCAGTGGTGCTGTACCAGTCATAGCTGGAGTTGCCAAGCAGATTGGAGTCTTGACAGTTGGCACAGTTACTGCACCATTGTCATTTTGATGGCATTGAAGGTCTATGCAAGCATCATCACTGCCCTCTGAAATAATGGGGACACATTGTTCACAATTCCAAACAAAAAAGCTGATTATTGCAGTTGCTCTGTCTACTCTGGTTGTAGAGGCCTTTGATCGGGCATGTGACAGTCGTTGCAAGGAGTGCAGGGACCCCAGACATCATCAAGGTGAGTGCAATTCAGAAGAAGCTAGTTGAAATTAACTGGAAGTTGAAGAAATCCTCCTTTCAACATTGGGATGTCTGAACACCTTCTCATTGCTACAGTACGCCTGGCATTGCTAAAGCAGTGGATGCTGTTTTGCTATGACACAGGTGCCAGGCCTAGTGGATTTTGGATTTATGCTGATGTCTGTGATACCATGGCCCATTCAAGTCCTTAATTTGGCACTCAGACTGCCACTGGTATGCAACAAACCATCAAGGATATGATCTAGGCTGTGCTGAATGAGTGTTAGAGAATAGGTACTTTCACTCTTTTTCTGTAGAGAAAAAATGCAGCATGCTACTGTTGATGGTCTGTTTATAGGTAGAATGTGTACAAGTGATGAAACAATGCTTATCTAGACATAATAAGCTGGTAGATATATGTCATGATGGCAGGGAGATCAAAGGCCAAAGAGGCAGATACAATTGATATGTAGTCTACACTGCGAGATGTGGGTATTGACCATGCCAAAGGCATTGTTTGGAAGATTACTGGTGAAGGTGACACACTCCCTTATTTGATGGCTGTCTTCTGATCTTCTGGGTATGGATCATGCATTTTTTCTTTGTTTGGTTGGAATCGTCTTTGTCCATTTTGTTTTTCCCCTGTTGTGAACTAACAGATTCATCTTGATTCAACAAGTAATTTTGGTACTTTCTCTGGTGCCAACTAATGAAGCTGTATTTACTCTAGTGAATGCAGTTGGAGAAGTAATCCATGAGCTTGTTGACCCAAATGCAAACCTTAGGTTTGGAGCTTTGGTGGATGAAGCACTTCTTATTCAAGTGAGTCATCTTGCAGAGTTGCAATGCACTGGGAACTTTGAGATTTCCTTCAAAGAAGCTAGTTGTTCATTTCTGCAAATGCTCAATACTGTAAATTGGTCCAAATGTACTTTGAAAGCAGGAATCATCAGAACTGGCATAACTGGATGGGTTCTGTTGATGGTGGAGGTAAGCATAACATTCATTGCTACAGGGTTCTGGGCCCAGGAAATGTTTGAGCTGTAAAATCTACAGGTAAAAGGCTATTCATTCTATTTTGAAAGTTTGTTTTGTCCTCTTTGTGTTGGCCTTCTTGCTATTGCTTTCACAAGTCACTCACTAGACAATGAACCAAGTTTTTGTCAGTTACTGATTGTGGTAACTGTACCTTATTGCCTATGTTTAGCAAGCAAATTGATCAGGGGAGGGAAAGTCAGTGCCAGGGTGGCAACCCTCTGTCAGTTTCACCTCCCATGTCAAGTAATGGCAGTTCAAACATGAATATCCAAAGCGTCCTCAAGAAATGTGGCTAGAGTCACATTACCCAAGGTAGTGTACCATGGCCTTATTTTGATACAAGAGATGAAACTGTGGTAGTTAGGGAATTGCATTGGCTCAGCTTGGTAAAGTGAATTGGGTTTGCTTTATTTGCACAAAACTCAATTGAGACTCTGAGAGTTTGACAAGAGGAGCAACTATGGTGAGGGACATAGAAGAAAGAGAGAGATGACACCAGCAAAAGAGAATTGGTGTCTCCTGTATCTGTGCTTTTGTTGGTTTGTTTTCAACTGAGAAATTTACTACAAAGGTTTGAGGAGCCAGCAACAAAGTGGATTGAAATGCATCCATGCTGGTGTAATCACTACACAGTATTTCCCTATGTACAAGTGATCAAGAACTTGAAAATTTAAAAGAGGATGTTCAATGGAGAAATTCAATACAGTGGATTCTGGAGTTGAATATAGAAAGATATATCCATGCTGGCAGTAATCTGCACATGGCTTGCACTCATAGATGAAGGATTATGGTTAATTCTCAGTATTTTACAGAAGCATGCCCCCTCGCATGCTGGCCTGCAATATTATGTAACCTTGTCGACTGATGGAGGGGTCATGATCAAACAGACTGGTCACTGGGTCTTGCCTCCTGAAGTGATCAAATTCACCTTCCAATTCATCCGGCGAGGAGGAATTTGTTTGGACACCAAGAATTGATCTCACTGAACCTAAAAGGAATCTCCTCAAGACATGCTGAGTGTTGGAGTTTTGTGCTCTGTGATTCCTTCGTTGTTGTGGTCTCTCCTCGACCACTGCTTGTCGTGCCTGCCTGTTGTTGTTGTTGTCAATGTTGGCACCTGGCAACTGTGCAAAGAGGCTACTTTCATCAACAATGCGGGAGAGTTCTCTCCTCTGAGCATATCGACCTTGGATACCCTGAAAAAGTAAGGAGCACATCTTTAAAATCCAAGATAGATGGGTCCCTTCTGATTCTTTTCTCAAATTCTGAGCCCCCAAGATTCAAGCTCTCCCTTGATTCCTTCCCCTATCTTCTGACACTCCACAATCAAAACATACAAATAAATTCTCTCTTTCCTCTCTGCCTTGAGCTGTTCAAAAGGCTTCTTTTGAGCAGAGAGTCAAATGCTTTGAGCAATCCACTCTTTACTCCAACAGCAGCAAAAATCTCAGGACGATAAATTCACTCTGAGCTAAAACATTTCAAAAACACAAAGTATGTACTAATACTCCTACTAGTACTCTCAGTTAAGTCTCAGCAGTCTCTCCTCCTAATACTCCCAGGATTAAGTAGTCACACTCTCTCTCACTCACTCACTCTAACAACATTCGGCGTGTGTGTGTGTATATTTGAGCTTGGAATCCAAGGAAAGTGATCAAGAGGCCTACTCACTTTATCCCCCTCCCTTCCTTCCAGCACAAATCCACACTTAGAAAAAAGAAAGAAAGAAACCCCCCCCTAAATTCATGAGTGGCAAAAAGAGCAATACCCTAAAAAGGAAGTAGAAAAAGCACACATTTTGCTGGCTTGATATTTTTTTTGGTTTTTTCTTTCTTTCTTTTGCCTTTCTTTTTGGTTTTGCTCTGGTAGACTGACTGTGTGTGTGTGTGTGTGTGTTTGTGTGTGTGTGTGTGGGGAATGTGGACCCCTACCCAAAGCAAGAAAGACAAAGTTTTAAACTTTAAAAATTAGAAAAACAAAGTAGCCTACTGAGTTTGCCAGTTGTTTTGTTGCATGAGAAATTGGAGGTAAGTAGGTAACATGTTCACCTACAGAGAGTAGGAGTAGGTAGGTAGGTAAGTAGATAGGTACGAGCTACACCACCCCCCCCCCCCAAAAGAAAGGTACCTGGTACCTACCCAGTTAACGAAGACGTGGTCACGTGGGACCTACTACTACTGTAAAAACTTCGTTCAACTGTTCAGAAGTGTGTGTGTGTGCACAGTGAGAGAGAAGAGAGAGAGAGACACACACACACACTAACTATAGAGAGTTTGTATGTGTGTGTGTGTCCCGAGCAAATGTGGGTGGTGCGGCAGTGCTACCATTCAATCAATGGGGTTGGGGTGCTGAGGGGAGATGCAAAAAAAGTACTGATAGGTCTTTGAATTTCAACGGAGCGTAACGCCCAAAAAACAAGAGCAATGACAGAGTTTTATTATTATACTTGCTACAACTTTGTGTGTGTGTGTGTGTTTGTTTTTTTAAACAAAAAAATTTAGTCTAATCAATTCAACGGTGTGCGTTTGAAAAAGTACGTTAATCAGGTGGGGATTGTCAGTAGAACTTACAGTCAGTTGTGATTAAGTTAATGAGAGAATTCGTTTTTGGGGGTAAGTAATAAGTTAAGCATGAATCCAGCTCGCAGTTGATGTACTAACCTACTAACTGTCGGAAATTAATGACAAGAGAAGAACCCGCGTGTTAAGTTCTCACTGGTCACAGGTGGTGGTGGAAGAATGCAGAAAACCATAGAGAACAGTAAACTAACACTTTGCAAAACGAGGAACAAAAAAAAAAAAAAAACTCGTTTCTTTCGAAACTAGTGCCGTGATGATTCAAAAAGATGAGCACATCACGACGTCATCCCATCTCAGCTGTCTTGCGCACATGAGATCCACACAGCACAGATAGAGAGAGAGAGATGCATGGTGAGTTGAATCTCGAGTTTCCCGCCAGCTAGACTGTCTATTGATTCCTGCCCCCCTCCGCCACTCCCGTCATCACGTACACGTAGTGCAAATACGGAATGCCGCAAATTGTACAGCGGCACGTATTGAGAGTATGCAACGGTCGCTGCGTTTGCAGGGCCCCGAGCCGGAAGCTAAGCGAATGAAAACCCAGTCATGGGAATGCTGACAGACAGACACACAGCCAAGCGGAAGCGGAAAAAAAAAAAAACCCACCCCCAAAAGAAAAGGGGAAAAAAACACCAGGTCGGAATGGGCACCGGGCAACGGCGAGCCGCC